>ERZ860009.741-NODE-741-length-13041-cov-1.534114_pt1 | contig 13041 bp, 11 predicted proteins | sample MGYA00510114_ERZ860009 | MGnify/ENA primary metagenome ERZ860009 (study PRJEB30046, sample SAMN00715177) | human gut metagenome | study: EMG produced TPA metagenomics assembly of the A metagenome-wide association study of gut microbiota in type 2... | reverse complement strand
CACCCCTGCCAATAAAACTATTATAGATGCAATAAAGAAAATTCAAAGTCAAACAACTTCAGCTACCAGTGCTATATCTCAGAAGGCTGCTGTTGCTGCTTTGAGTGGACCGCAGCATGATTTGGAAGTAATGGTTGCAGAGTTCGATAAACGAAGAATTTATTTATTGCAGCGTTTGGCCGAAATGCCGGGGATAAGCTGTGCGAAACCTAGAGGAGCTTTTTATCTATTGCCGGATTTCAGTTGTTATTTTGGCAAAAAATATCGTGGCCGTGAAATAAAAGATGCCGTTGATTTTGCTAATATTCTATTAGAAGCTGTTCTGGTGGCATTGGTTCCAGGGGAAGCATTTAATATTAAGGGTAAAGTAAGATTGTCTTATTCTAATTCTATGGAGAATTTAAAGGAAGCAATGGATAGAATACAGACTTTTGTAAGAGAACTTGAATAAAATAAAAAGAAGCAGGGAAATTTATCCCTGCTTCTTTTTATTTTATGGTGTATAATATTAACATAATACTTAATATTTAAAGGAATGTTGTTATGGATAATTTGATTAGTAAGATCCAGTCTATGAATTTAACTAAAACAGAAAAAGTTATAGCAGATTATATTCTTGATAATATTAATAACATTGGTCTTAGTACAGTGACTGATATATCTTTAAAGTTAGGTGTAAGTGATACTTCTATTATTAGGTTTATTAGATTACTTGGATTTGCTGGGTTTGCTGATTTTAAAAATACTATGAAAGAACGGATGCTTGAACATTATAATTTGAATTTATCGCCAAGCCAGAAATTTACTAATACCAAAGATAAAATAAATAGTGATAACGTAGTAAACGATGTTTTTTATAAGGCTATTGATAATTTATCTTCGACGATGCTTAATTTAGATGACAAATTAGTGAATAGTATCGCTGAGTGTATTATAAAAAGTCGGAATAAATATATTATTGGTTTTAGAGGAACATCTTGTTGTGCTGATTATTTTACACGTAAAGCAGTGTTTTTTGTGCCGCATTTGATTTTGTGCAATATGGCAGAAAGCAGTGTTATAGAAAAATTGATTGATCTTAATGAAGAAGATTGTTTGGTGATGTTTTCGTTCCCGCGCTACTCTGAGATTAATTATTCTATTTTAGAGCTGGCTAAAAAGCGTGGTAGTAAAATCATTCTCATTACAGACAGAGTAACGTCACCATTAGTGCCATATGCTGATTATTTGTTAACGGTAAAAATAGACGGAGTTGGTTTTACAAATTCTTATGTAGTTCCATTATGTGTTGCAGAGTCGTTAGCAATCTTGATTGGTCAGAAAATTGGAACTGATTCTAAACAGCGGCTGGCAGATTTAGATTTTTATATTAGCAAAAATAATTTATATTAAATGTGAAAATGATAAAAGTCTGGATTTTAGTTAGCCAGACTTTTAATTTTTTATTTTATGGCTATAATATTAGATGGATTGCGTATTTGGAAAGGAAAATTTTATGTTTAGTTCGATTATGATTTTTATTTTGGCAGGTCTGGCTGAAATCGGCGGCGGTTATTTTGTATGGCAGTGGTGTGGGTCTGATGATGTGGGCTCCACGGTAGTAAAAAAGTCTAAAATACTATTTTCAGTACTTTTATTTAAGAAAAAAATAATATTTTGAGAGAAAAAGTGAAAAACAGTTGAGGAATTGATTAGTATATGCTATTTTAGTATATAGTAAAATATTTTATCCAAGAAAAGAGTGACGCTAATGAAAAACATACTGGGAAGTTTGCCTGCCCGACTTTTACTGGGTGTTATTGCAGGTATTCTGGTAGGCTTATATGCCAATGAAGCTTTGATGCAGGTTATATTAACCATCAAAAATTTACTTGGTTCATTGATTATTTTCTGTGTACCGCTGATTATTATCGGGTTCATTGCCCCGTCTATCACGCGTTTGGGCCAGCATGCGTCGACAATGCTGCGTGTTGCTATTACTTTAGCTTATGTTTCTTCGGTTGGAGCAGCATTTTTTGCAATGTTTTCAGGGTATGGTATTATTCCCCATCTGAATATTGTTTCTTCTGTAGATGGTTTAAAAGAACTGCCAAAGCTGTTGTTTGATCTAAAGATCGACCCGATCATGAGTGTAATGAGCGCCTTGGTCTTTTCTGTTTTGATTGGTGTGGCAGCTGCCTGGACTAAGGCTGCTGTGATTACTAAATTTTTGGAAGAATTTCAAAAAATTGTTCTGGCTATCGTTACTAATATTGTTATTCCTCTGCTGCCGATTTTTATCGCCTGCACTTTTTGCGCATTGTCGTACGAAGGTACGATTACCAAACAGCTGCCTGTGTTCCTGATTGTAGTGCTGATAGTAATGGTGGGACATTATATCTGGCTGGCATTGTTGTACGGTTTGGCAGGTCTTTATGCCGGCGCTAATCCAATGGAAGTGCTGAAGCATTACTGGCCGGCTTATATTACTGCCGTAGGTACAATGTCATCGGCGGCTACTTTAGCAGTGGCGTTGGAATGTGCACGTAAATCAAAAGTGCTGCGCAAAGACTTGGTAAATTTTGGCATTCCACTGTTTGCCAATATTCATTTATGTGGCAGTGTTTTGACTGAAGTATTTTTTGTTATGACTGTTTCGCAGATTTTATATGGTGCTTTGCCGGAATTAGGTACGATGATTTTATTCTGTCTGTTGCTGGGTATTTTTGCTATTGGTGCCCCCGGTGTTCCAGGTGGTACAGTTATGGCTTCTTTAGGCCTTATCATCAGTGTACTGGGTTTTGATGCTACTGGTACGGCTTTGATGTTGACGATTTTTGCACTGCAGGACAGCTTTGGTACTGCCTGCAATGTAACTGGTGACGGTGCTTTGACTTTGGCCCTGACAGGCTATGCTGAAAAAAATGATATTGAAGAAGTAAATGAAGCTTCTATTTTATAAATCAAATTTATAAATCAAACCATTTTTATAATAACCCCGTTCCCAAAAAGGGAACGGGGTTATTATTTTAAGTTGATAAAAGATAAATAAAGTGATAAAATATTTAAAATAAAACTTAAAAATATATTTATGAAAATAATATTTAGTTGCTAAATAAAAAGAAATAAAGATATTGAAATTTATTGATAAGTAATTGTTCAATGTAATGCCATAGTGAAAAAAAGTGATATTTAATTTTTTTATACTTCTAACGAAGCCGGATGGGATCTGTCATGAATTTTGATAAAATTTTACAAAAACCTTTTTTGATATCTGTTTTTGTATTTAACATCATTTTATTTGGTGTTATTGTTTTTTTGTTGGGATATGTTCAAAATTTACTTGACAGTGATTCCAGAAATAACCTTGAAGAAATAGTTTCGCAAAATAAGAACGTTATTACCAGTAAACTGCTTTTAGATCTTAATCGTCTGGATATTATCAGTAATAAAATATCTGACGGACTGAAAAATAAGAATATCACCAAAGAAGCGGATATCAATAAATTTTTAGAGGATTATTCTAAAAACAGCATTGATGATAGTTTATTCTTAGCGAATAAAAATGGGCTTGCCTATGTAGATGGCGACACGCATATAGATATTTCAGGACGCCGATATTTTAATTAGCTATTGATGGTATTTCTAATATTTCTGAACGGACTATTTCAAGAATCAACGGCGAATATATTTTTGTCGGCAGCGTGCCGTTGTATTACGATAATAATATCATCGGTACGATTCAGAAAATCTATACGGATAAACAGATGAATGAGCTGTTTGCGGCTTCGTTATTTTCGTCTAAAGGGTATATGTATGTTATCAATAGTGAAGGTTATATTATCCTGCATACCAAACACATTAATTGTGCTTTAAAATCGGATAATTATTTTCGTGATGTTTACGAATACGGAAACGTTGAAGCTGTTCGTAAAATGAAAGATGACATTAAAGCCAATAAAAGCGGTTTTATGGAAAATGCGGTCAATGGTGAAAAAACCTTCTCTGCTTATACGCCTATTGAACAGGTACATGACTGGTATCTGGTAACGAGCGTTCCTACTGATGTCATTGCCGAAAACGGAAATATAGTTATGAAGATTTTTTACATGGTTATGGTTTCGCTTGTACTTATCTTTTTGGTAAGTATCTGTTATTTTGCCTGGAACAAGCGTCGACAGAAACGGGTTTTGGAAAAAATTGCTTTTGTAGATAATGTGACAGGGGGCAATACCTATAACAAATTTCTTGTTGATGTACAGGAGACGTTAAGCAACAAAATAAACAAGCAATTTTATATCCTGAGTTTTGATGTAGATAACTTTAAATATATCAACAATTTTTACGGTTTTGCCTGCGGCGATAAGATTTTGCGGCAAATATACAGTTCAGTCAGCGTCTGGATGCAGCTAGGCGAAACTGCGGCACGTATTTCCGGTGACCGTTTTGTATGTTTCTTACTGGATGCAGATGAAGAAAGAATCGAAGCGTTATTTTCAGCGATCAGAAATATCACAGAAGAAAATCTGATACTGCATTTTTCGGCTGGCGTTTATGTTATCAAAGACTACGATGAAAATATTAATCTTATGGTCGACAAGGCCAGCGTTGCGGCGCAGACGATTAAAGGTGTGCTGAATCAGCACGTGGTCTATTATTCCAAGAAATTTGATGATATGACTGCTCATAATGAAGAACTGAAACGGGATTTAAAACTTGCAATTAAAAATGATGAGTTTGTAGCTTTCTACCAGCCTAAAGTTGACATCAATAGTGGTAAGCTGGTTGGTGCAGAAGCATTGATCCGTTGGCGGACCAGAGATAATAAACTGATTGCGCCAGGCGATTTTATACCCTTAAGCGAAAAAACTGGTTTAGTTACAGATTTGGATATGATTGTTTTTGAAAAAGTATTAGCTTTCTTGCGAACTTCATTGGATGCAGGGGTTGAATGTGTGCCGATTTCTGTAAATTTCTCACGTTTGCATTTTTCAAACGAAAAATTTTTACCGACACTTTTACAGAAAATGGAAAAATATCAGGTACCAGCGCATTTGATTGAATTGGAGCTAACGGAAAGCGCTATTTTTGATAATTTCAGTATTATTTATGATTTTACAGAGAAAGTTCGTGAATATGGCGTCGCTGTGGCAATGGATGATTTCGGTTCCGGTTATTCTTCTTTGAATATGTTGAAAGACTTGTCGATAGATACTTTAAAAGTAGATAGAGCTTTTTTAGAGGAAGCTGCTGATAACGAAAAACGTAATATTATTTTTGTTTCAGTTGTAGAAATGGCTCGCAAGCTGAATATCAGTCTGGTGGTAGAAGGCGTTGAAACAGGGGAGAATGTCAGTCTGATGCGTGAATGCGGATGTAATATTGCTCAAGGCTATTATTTTGCCAGACCAATGGAAGAAAGTAAATTTGCCGAGCTTTTCAGGGAGGGTAAGTTATGCTGAAAAAAATCGTATGTATTATGGGGGCTGTGGCAATTTTTATACTGGCTGTGGGCTGCAGCAGCGAGCCTCAGAAACCCAAGCTGGGAGTTTCTTTTGGTGTTGGTGGTGCTACAAGATGGGTGAAAGAAAAACAGTTTATGGAAGATCGTGCTAAAGAACTCGGAGCAGATATAACTGTTCGTTTTAATACTACCGATACACCTAAGACATGGCGTGAAGACTGTTTTGAACTTATTGACAGCGGCATCAATGTATTGATTATGATTCCCAGAGATTTACGTCAGGTTGATGATATAGTAGATTATGCAAAAAAGAAAAACGTTAAGGTTGTCTCATATAGTAGGGCTATTTTAAATCCTCAGACGGATCTTTTTATTGGTTATGATACTTATAAAATTGGGCAGAACCTGGGCAAGCATTTATCAGAGCGTGTTTATAAGGGTAATTTTATTGTTTTGAAGGGTGATAAAGGTGATTTTAATACTCACTTTTTATACAATGGGGCCAATAAATACATTGAACCAATGGTCGGAACGGGCGTCAATGTAATATTGAATGATTATGTACCGGGGTGGTCTGCTGATACGGCCAAGGAAATGGTAAAAAAAGCTGTTATAGCGAATGACATGAAATTAGATGCAGTTTTGTGTCCGAATGATGGTTTGGCTGGCGGTGCCGCTGCTGCAGTACAGGAGCTGGGATTAAAAAATCATGTTATCATTGTCGGTATGGATGCAGAACTGGCGGCGGTTAAAAGACTTGTTGCAGGAACGCAGGATGCAACAGTGTATATGGACTTGAAAAATATGGCGTCAGCTGCGGTTGATCAGGCTGTTGCACTTGCTAAAGGCGAAAAAGTAACTGCCAATTCAGAAATCGCCAATGAGAAGGGAGAAAAAATCAAGGCTTATTTGATTACTGGTGAAATGGTAACAAAAGAAAATATTGACAAGATATTGATCGAAAGCGGTTATTATACAAAAGAGCAGGTTTATGGAAATAATTAAATCTGCTTTTATAGAATGAATCTGGAATTATGTTGATAAATGCCAAGCAGCAGTAGTTGATAATACTGCTGCTTTTGTTTACCTGCTTAAGCAGTAAGTGATTGTAAAGGCAAATACTTTATCTATCCTGGTAATCACTATTCTGAGCATATATTTTTAAAGGTATGTTTTCTTAAATTAATAAATATCATCCTGTTTGTGTGATATAATAAATATTAATCAATGTAATTGAATATGAGGATTTTGTTTGTTACTATTGTTAAACTTTCTGTCGGTATATTCAAGGTGGTATATCGAGAAAAGCATCGTTGTTATTCAAAAATCGGTGTTTAAATGACTCTTTGAAAAGTATGATTTAGGCATCAAGAGACAGCAATGGTGTCTGGTTTTCTCTTTTATGTAATATATTTTGACAGTTCTTTTTGTGCTGAAATTAACTTAAAGTACTATAATTTACAGTATATTTTATGTTGGAGCGTGGTTTTGTGTATTTGTTATTTGGTTTATATTTTGTCATCGGCATAGTTATCGGCGTTTTTTGAATGTCTGTATTTACAGGCTGCCGCTGGGGAAATCTGTTATCAGCCCTCCGTCAGCCTGCGGCAGCTGCGGACACAGGTTAGGGGCTCTGGATATGATACCTGTTCTAAGTTATTTTTTGCTGCGCGGCAGGTGCCGCTACTGTAATGCTGCTTATAGCGCCCGTTATATGCTGGTAGAGCTTTTGACAGGTATTTTATTTGCCTTGTGCGGCTTGTATTATTTGCCTGGCTTAAAAATAATACTGGTTTTCTTTTTTGTAGCTTGCCTGATCGTGCAGGCTTTTATTGATCTGGATCATCAAATTCTGCTGGATGAAATTTTGATGCTGATGCTGCCGACAGGTATCATTTATGCCTATTATGCTTTACCGGACATGTGGGATTCTTTATATGGGGCTTTATTTGCCGGTGGGCTGATGCTGCTGATATTTTTGCTGAGCCGCGGTGGAATGGGTGCTGGCGATGTTAAGCTCAGTTTTGTTTTAGGCGTTTGGCTTGGGTTTAAGGCGAGTATCGTTTGTCTGATGCTGGCTTTTGTTTTTGGGGGGATAATCGGGGTGCTGCTGCTGGCTTCCGGTATCAAGCAGCGTAAAGATCCGATTCCGTTTGGACCGTTTTTATGTATCGGAGCTTATATTGCGCTTTTGTTTTCTACATATTTAATTTATTTTTACTGGAATTTGTTTGTATGAGTTTATGAATTTATGATATAATTTATAAAATATAGTATTAAAACTGATTTTATTTATACGAATCAAGGAGGTCTGCGCAAGTGAATGTGCAAGCCATCGTAAAAAGAATGTTTCACACAAAGCCGTCAAAAATAGTTGGCGTCGATATCGGCACCGGAAGTATAAAAATGGTGCAGATAGAAACAGGCAGTAAGCCTGTAGTTAGTTGTTTTGCTGTAGCAGAGCTGCCACTGGAGCTTATCAATAACGGATTTGTCCGTAACAGTGATGCGATGATAAGCTTTATTAAAGGCTTGGTGGCAAAATATGATTTTAATGCCAGGCATGCGGTTTTTACTGTAGGCGGCCGTAATGCTTTTGTACGTGAGATCGATATGCCGGAAATGCCTGACGAAGAAATGAAACAGTCTGTAGCTTGGGATTCCAGTCAGTATGTTCCTTATGAAGCTGATACTTATTATGTGGATTCGGCTAAATTTGGGGCATATACTAATGAAGGTCTGCAGCCTGTGCTTTTGGTTGCTTCACCTAAGGATGTTATTGATTCACTGCTGGAAATCAGTGATGCGCTGGCCTGGCATACTATTGGTATTGATATCGAAGTTTTGTCTGCTTATAGAACCTTGCCCAGGCAGTTGGAAAACTTCGTTTTGCTTGATATAGGGCGTTCGTATTCGATGCTGACTATTTTTCAGAACGGTGCTCCTGTTGCGCAGCGCAGTATTCCCCAGGGAGGGCAGATGTTTAATGCCGCTATTGCTAATGGTGCTGGCGTCGACTTGACGGCTGCTGAAAAGATCAAACTGGAAGATGAGCTGCTTTTGAGCAGCCTGGAAACAGATAAAACTAAATTTGCAGAATTTTTCAACGAGGTTGAAAATCTGGGACGTGAAGTACGCAGAACCTGTGAATATTATTTGATCAATAAAAAGGATGCAAGATTTACGCATCTGGTTTTGGCAGGCGGCGGTGCAAATATGGCCGGATTGTCCGAATTTTTGAGCGAAGGTATGGAAATGAAGGTTGTCGTTAACGATCTGCGTCAAGCAGTTACTTTTGCAGATAAACTTGATCAGAGAGAACTGAAAAAATATCTGGGAGCGCTGACTGTTGCAATAGGCGCTGCTTTGTACGGAGGGGAAGCAGATGATTAGAATCAATCTTTTACCTGAGTACAGGCGCAAAAGTGAGTTTCCTACATGGAAACTTTATCGTATTATAGCTTATGTATTTTTAGGACTGAGCATTTTACTGTGGGGTTACCATTTAGCAATGTTCAAGTATACTGAAAGTAAGCTCAGCGATGTGAATGAAGGTATCGTTTCAATGAAAGTCTGGCAGGAGCGTTTTGATAAAGCTCAGCAGCAGAATGCGGAAGTAAATAAACGCAATACTATCGTACGCAATCTTTCTAAAGACCGCATCGTATGGAGCCGTTCCCTTGCTGAACTGGGCAATGTTACACCCTACGGCTGCTGGCTGACAAGTGTTAAACAGGGCAATAAGCCAGATCAGATGAGCATTGCCGGTAAAGCCATGAAAATGGACGATATTGTTAAATTCATCAGTCTTTTACAGGCACGGCCTGATATTGCCAATGTGCAGCTGATTTCTGCTGATGAAAGCAACAATAATAACAGCAGTACTGCTGGCGTTATTGATTTTACTTTGGAAATTCAGAGAAGTGGGGTGAAGAAGTGAAATTAGAAATGCCTGACAGCAATATGTCAGAAAACAGTAAATATTCGTTGTTATTGTTAGGTTCGGTACTGCTGCTTGTTTTTGTAGTTCTGTATATCATGCAGCCGCTGCGTGAAGACATTCAGAAAAATGAGCAGGAATTGACACAGGCGCAGCAGCGTTTAGCCAGTTATCAGACATTTGCTGAACAGAATAAGGATTATAATGCTTTTGCAGCGAAGCAGGAAGGCTACCTTGCTGAAGCTAAGAAGCTGTTGCCTGATATAGTAACTGTGCCTGAATTAGTACAGGAATATTCTAACCTTTCAAAGGAATGCGGAATTCAGTTCAAAAGTGTTAAGCCTCCGAGTGGCAATTTAAAACAGGTAAATGGAGCTTACGAAGTACCGCTCAATATTTCTATCAGCGGCAACTATTATAAAATGGTCGAGTTTTTGCAGAAGGTAGAAAACGGTACGAGGTTTGCAAAATTGAACAAAGCCAGTGTTAATACCGTTAAAGAAAATGATGCTTCGGGAAATCTGGATATGACGGCTGAATTTACCGTTTATTCGCTGAAGGACGCCTTAGGGAAAATGAATACTGGCGCCGCTGGTGAAAAGACCGGCCTGGATCGCGTAAAAGAACGTGACACAGCTAATATGGCGGCAATAGACGAAGCAAAAAAATAGAGTAAACGTTATATTATTAGACCCTTGTTGTTTTTCTGCAGCAGGGGTCTTTTTATGTTGTATGGCATAACCGTTGAAAAGACTGTGAAAGCGCTGCTTTAGCCTGCAATTTTCTTGCTATTCTATATGGAAAAGTTGTATAATTAAAATATCTGTTATTATAAATAAAAATACCTTTATTTCGATAAATTGAGGAGTAAAAAAATGATTTGGCAGAATACAAAAGTTCGTATTGCAATTATCGCATCCCTGGTTCTTTTAGCAATTATTGCTTATCGTATTTATGTAATATCCAGGCTAACAACGAGCGTGCGAACCGTGTTTCGCAAGGGCAGAATATTGCGGTGGCCACATCTTTCCCGCAGCGGCAGAGTATTACTCCTGTTATGCGTTTTGCGGGCAGCCTTGATCCTGTTTGGCAGGCCGATGTGGCAGCTAAAATAGATGGCAGGGTAGAGAAGGTTTATGTTAATGAAGGTGACAAGGTCACAGCTGGCACTGTGCTGGCTCATTTAGAGCAGACAGAACAGACGGCTAATTTGTTATCGGCGAAGGGTTCTTTGATGGATGCCCAAACGACTTTGGAAAGAGCTGAACGCGAGTTGCAGCGCTATCAGGCATTATATGAAAAGGGCGCTGTTTCGGAGCAGACAGTAGATAATTACCGTTTTGCCAGAAACAATGCGCAGGGCAAGCTTTCGGAAGCTCAGGGCGTGTGGGACAATATGCAGGATAAGCTGAGCGGAGCCAGTGTAACTGCGCCGCAGGACGGTATTATTTCTAAACGTTATTATCAGGAAGGTTATTATGCTAAAGTTGGTACAGCGCTGTTTAATATTGCCGATATTTCTGAATTGACTGCTAAAATAAATATCCCGGAAGGTCAGATCAGCAATATTGCTGTTGGCGGATTGGCTGATATTACTGTGCCCGCATATCCTGATGATAAATTCAGCGGTATGATCACACGTATCTCGCCGGTAGCAGATATGCCGGCAAGGACCTTTGCTGCTGAGGTGACAGTGGACAACAGTGCCGGTAAATTACGCGGGGTGTTTATGCCAATGTTGTCATTACAGCCGAGCCGAAAGAGAATGCATTAGTTATTCCTATGAGCGCTATTGTAATGCGTGAAGATCAGCGTACGGTTTTTGTTGTTGATGATGATGGTGTCGTCAGCCGCAGAGTTTTAACAATAGGTTTTGTCAATGATAATATGGTAGAAGTTTTAGATGGTTTGAGTGATGGCGACCGGATCGTTACCGCGGTCAGAATAAATTGCGTGAAGGCAGTAAGATCAAATTAGAAGGACAGGGTGCTAAATAAAATGATAGGCACATTTATACGCAGACCTGTTTTTACGACGATGTTTGTACTGCTTTTAGTAGTATTCGGCATTAAGTCGTATCCTAATTTGGGTGTCGATTTGTATCCTGACGTTGAACTGCCTCTGGTAAGTGTTACTGTTACCTATACAGGCGCTTCACCTGAGGAAATGGAAACTCTGATAACCAGACCTATTGAAGATCGCGTCAGCCAGGTTGCAGGTATTAAAACCCTGTCGTCAACTGTACGCGAAGGTTATTCGCAGACGACGCTGGAATTTGAGCTGGGTGTTGACCCGCGCGAGATGGCCAGTGAGGTGCGTGAAAAGGTTGCGTCGGTACGCCGGCGTTTGCCTGACGATATCGATGAGCCGGTTGTACAGCGTTTTGATATTTCGTCACAGTCGATAGCGGCATTTACTTTTGCTTCTGATTCGCGCAGCCGTGAAGAAACCCGTAAGATAGTTGAAGACGTTGTTAAAGAAGAACTGCACGTGTCGAAGGCGTGTCCGAAGTATCTGTTGTCGGCGCCAGCCTGCGTGCGATCAAACTGATTGCCGATCCTGAGAAGCTGAACAGTTATAATATTTCCTTTCAGACGATCTTAGATAAGGTCAACAGTGAAAATATCAATACTCCTGGCGGTAAGGCCCGTTATAACGATATGGAAATAACAGTCCGTACGTTAGGTAAATATAAAAATATCGACGATATTAAAAACATCGTTATTGCCAATCAGGATGGTCGCCCGATCCAGCTTTCAGATGTTGTGAAGGTTGTTGACAGCTGGGAAGACGAAGACACCTATTCTCGTTCTAATAAAGTACCCAGCGTTATGGTCTTGGTAAGGAAGCAGTCTAAGACCAATACTGTAGATGTTGTTGACGGTGTCAACGCTTCTATGGAACAAATGATGGAAAATGATTTGCCTAAGGATATCAAGGTCGATGTCGTACGCGATCAGTCTGCTTATATCCGCGAGAATGTTGCCGATGTCTGGAATGCTATACTTTTCGGCGGCTTTCTGGCGCTTTTGATAACTTATATGTTCCTGCGCGATTTTCGGGCTACGATCATCGGCGGCCTTTCTATACCGACCTCCGTTATTGCCACGTTCTTTTTGATGAAGTCGATGGACTTTACGCTGAATAATATGTCGCTGATGGCTTTGAGCCTGGCAGTCGGCATCCTTATCGACGATGCTATCGTTTTGATTGAAAATATTTTCCGGCATATGGAAATGGGTAAGTCGCCGATTCAGGCTGCTCAGGACGCTACAGAAGAGTTATCTCTGGCTATTCTTGCTACTTCGCTTTCTTTGATGGCGGTTTTTGTACCGATCGGTTCTATGGGTGAGGTAGTTGGTCAGTATTTTAAACAATTCGGCTTAACTGTCGCTTTTGCGCTGGCTTTTTCGACGATGGCTGCTTACACGCTTACACCAATGATATCGGCTTATTGGCTGAAGGATTATCGCGAGGAACATGCCAAACCTTATAAGCATCCGCGTCCCAAAGTTGTACAGATTTGTCTGGATAAATTTGAGGCCGGGTTTCAGGTAATTTGCCGGATGTATGATGAATTAATGGTATTTGCGTTCCAGCATCCTTGGAAAATAGTTATGATTTCTGTTGCTTCACTTATTTTTAATCTTTTTCTGTT
>ERZ860009.740-NODE-740-length-13044-cov-1.654708_pt1 | contig 13044 bp, 15 predicted proteins | sample MGYA00510114_ERZ860009 | MGnify/ENA primary metagenome ERZ860009 (study PRJEB30046, sample SAMN00715177) | human gut metagenome | study: EMG produced TPA metagenomics assembly of the A metagenome-wide association study of gut microbiota in type 2... | reverse complement strand
ATGAACGCCGCGTCTTGACTCTGAATGCCTTCACAACGGCATGAGCACACGCCTTGGTCGTGAGAAAGAAAATCTCGTCTCCCGCCTCTAAAACAGTCTTTCCGTCAATATCGTCCAGCCGGTACTTCTGCCGGTAAATGGATACGATCTGAACCTTGACCCTCGGCAGTTCGTCCTGCAGCGCACTGACCGGACGCCCGCACATCTTTGAAGAGCTGACAATCTTTACCGACATGAGCACCACATCGCCGTCTGAGAACTCAATCACTTGGGCGCTTCAGGGTACGTAATCAGCTGAACGATGTAGTTGGTGATCGCCTCCTCCGGCCAAATGACCGAAGTGGCACGGAAACCTGAAGTCGACAGAAGCGCCGGGTACTCTCTCAGTTCGTCATTGCGAACGCGCGCAATTCGAGAGGGCACATTAAAAAGCTGCTCGGCAATCAGCGTTACGGCAAGATTGGTTTCGTCATTCGCAGTAACAGCAATGATCATGTCGGCATCTACGGCGCCGGCATCTGCGAGAACGGAGGGCGAAGTGGCATCCCCCACAATCCCCTGAAGGTCGTAATTGCTTTGAATTTCCGCAATCTTGGCTTTATTGGTATCGACAATCGTAATGTCGTTAGACTCGGAAACCAAATTGCCCGCGACGGAGGAGCCGACTTTTCCCGCTCCGATGATCAGAATCCGCATTTCTCCTCCTTAGTTACGCTCAAGGAATTACTCTTTTGCCTTGCCGATTTTGCCGACTTCAATTCCTAACTGCTTCAATTTACGATACAAGTGGGTCCGCTCCAATCCTGCAAAGCTGGCCACTCGCGTAATACTATTATTTTCGCGTTTTAAGAGATTCAAGAAATAAATGCGTTCGAATTGGTCTCTTGCCTCTCTAAGAGGGGCACAAAAATCCACTTGGTCAAGAAGCTGGGAGGAAGATGCGCTTCCCGATTTATCCTGTGATTGAAGCGGCGCGGGAGCCGCCGGAATAGGCGCCTGTGATCGTATCGGCGCCGGTTCAACACGGTTGTATTGCGGACGGGCAGCAGTTCCGATCTTGGGTTCACGAGGACTCTTGGCCAGCGCTTCTTTTACCGAACTGATCAGCCGAGACAAGGCGATGGGCTTCTCTAGAAAGTCTACAGCGCCAAATTTCGTCGCCTCTACGGCCGTATCCAATGTAGCGTGACCGCTCATCATGATGACCGGAACATTAAGCTGCCCAGTCGCATTCCACTCCTTGAGGAGTGAAACACCGTCATTGTCCGGCATCCAAATATCAAGCAGAACCAAATCCGGATGCTGTGTCATTGCAGAGCGTGCTGCACTTGCATTCTCTGCCAAAAGAACTCCGTAGCCCTCATCGGATAGGATTTCAGAGAGAAGTTCCCGTATTCCGATCTCGTCGTCAACAACCAAAATTACTGCCATGTTTTTCTATTTGTAATAAAACAATTCTTTTCATTTTACCGAACGAAATCAATTCGGTCGGTTTTGTTCGTGCCAAAGGCGGTGAAATACAAAGGTAAGCCTTGCGCCGCAGACTCTTCCGTCTGCATCTTTGCGATTTTCAGCGGCAACCATCGCTCCATGTTCCTCGGCAATTTTCTTTATGGTTGCAAGTCCCAGTCCCGTGCCGGAGGACTTCGTCGTGACATAAGGCTCAAACGCATGTTCGAGAATTTGATCGGTAAAACCCGGTCCGTTATCCGAAACATCCAGTTCTACCCCGTCAACCTCACTGCCTTCATCCTCCACCACCGAAGCTCGAATGCTGACAACCAGCTTGTCTTTATCCGGCACTGCTTCCATAGAGTTCGACAAAAGGTTATGAAAAACCTGACGGAGCTGGTTCTGATCTGCCTCAATCGGCGGAATCCCCGGCTGCAGGAACAAATCAATTCGCACGCCCGCTGCCTGATAAAACTTCACTACCTCTTCAATAAACAGTTTCAGATCAAGCTTGTCATAGTGCGGAGCGCCGATCTTGGCGTAGAGACGGAAATCATTAACCATCTGCTTCATTGCCGTTACTTGGTTGACAATTGTCTTGGTCGCGCGCTCCAGAATTTCTTTATCGCGTCCCTCGAGCTTGTCTCCGATCTTCATCTCAACACGCTCGGCTGCCAGTTGTATCGGCGTGAGCGGATTCTTGATTTCATGAGCCAGTCGACGAGCGACCTCTCCCCACGCTTCGGTGCGTTGAGCAGACACAAGAGCGGTGACGTCATCAAAAACAATTAAGTATCCCTGAGCATCCCCGATCGGAAGACGTGTGGCCCTCGCAAAAAGATTTTGCTTGGTCACGGCGTTTTCAGGGCGCTGATACTCACACTGAAGTGTGATATCCGTGCGCTCATCCGTTTGCGTCATCAATTTTTCGACGACCGCAGAAGCAAAGCCCGGAATCGCCTGCGCAAATTCCGACCCCAAACGATCGGTCAGAGGAATGCCCAAAATTCGGGATGCACTGGAATTCGCGGAGATAATCTTCTTTTCGTTGTTCAGAACAATAACGCCTGAAGACATCTTGGCCAAAATGCGTTCCAAATAGCTCTTAGCCTGTTCAAGTTCCGCTCCGCGCCGCACCAGGTCCGCCTGCGTCTGAGCCAGCTGTTCGGTCATGCGGTTAAAAGAGCGGGCCAGCTCCCCGACTTCATCGTCGGCTTTGACTTCGGGAATGAGATCGTATTTACCTTCTGCGACCTTTCGGGTTCCCTCCAGCAGCATCATCAGAGGCTGACTGATGCGGTTCGCCATGATCACAGAAAGGGCAATGGCACCGAACATTGAAAGCAGGAGCACCAGAGTCAGGGAAATAAGATAAATATTATTTAGCCCGGCCCGAGCAAGCACCATTTCCTGATAATCCCTGTATCCGTTCATCAGTGTCTCGGCATTCGTGGACAGGGAAGGCGGAACGTTATCCACGACTTCCAGAAAAACAGTTTCGGATCCCGCCGGCTGCAAAACTGAAGAGCGACCCTTTAGATAGTCAGGCTGCTCGGCTCGATAAGCAAATGATGCAATGCTTTCTACGGACGGCACGGGCACGATGACCCTGGCCTTCTGCATACCGCCTGCCTCGTCGTCAATTTGCTGCCAAAATCCTCGTGTCCGCACTGTTTGAAGAACACGATTCGTCGGAACACTGGGAACTAAGCTTCTGAATGAACTTGCACTGACGGTAATAAAGTTACCGGCGGAATTGACCAAAACCCTTCCTGCAGTCCCTGACGCTCCCGAGCGGCATCCAGCACCGTCAGCCAGTTTGTCGGAGGAGTCTCCGAGATCTCATTGGCAATGGCATGAGCCTTTTTTCGCAGGGAACTCTGGAAGTTCTCCACTACTTCTCTGCCCAGCGTCAGGCCGGAATCCAGAGCACGCTCCACGCGGACATCAAACCAGGATTCGACTGACGTATGGAGAAACTGGACAGAAGTCGCAAAAATTAAAATCCCGGGCACAACGCCTGTTAAACCGAGGGCCAGCGCAAATTTTGAGAGAATTTTTACGCCGTATTTTTTCTTTTGCGCCCTGCGGTAGAGCCGATATAAAAGAACACAGACAAGACCGAGAAAAACAAGGGCAGTGATGCTGTTGAGCCAAAGAAGCAGCGTGTAGTACTTTTCGAAAAACGTACTGTTCTGACTGGCCAAAACCAGAAGAAAAAGCAGTACGCAGCTCACACCGACCACTGCGATAAGCCCAAGCCGGAAGTACTTGGACATTTATTTCTCCCCGGCGCCCTTAATCTCGGCGTCAAACCATCCCGAATTCAAATTCCACCCGTCATCCTTTCTCAGTGTTACTTGGAACGGGCGAGGCAGTTTGGAAGTATCTAGATAAAAACGAGCCCGCGCTTCATAATCTTCAGGATTAAGACTGCGGTAGGAGCCCACATACAAATTATTTATCGTTTTAATAAATCTGAGAGCACCCTCCAGCGAAGCGAAACTTTGTGTCATACCGCCGATGGCAACGCGGTAGCTGCGCGTAAGAGGATTAAAACTCAGCCGGATAGTCTCTTTAATCCCGCAAATAGGGCGATCAAACCAGTACCAGCGTTTTTTTTCCACCTCGACTTCAATCACGAAATAAAGCGTGATACCGCGCTGAAGAACATCCTCAACCTCAGAGCTCAGTTCAAATTCAAAACTGCCGCTGAAATACAGCCCCTTTGCCGGCACTTCGTGCCCCTCAATAATGGGGTCAACAGGCACGACAACATCCGAGGCCAAGGCACTAAGAGAAGCACTCATGGCAAGGAAGCTAATCGCAAGCAGTTTCTTTAGGTACATCAAATTTTCTCAAGTAAAGCGTAAAAGAATCCGTCGTGCGTAGCAGGCCATACAGAATCAGAATCCTGAAGGCTCTCTGCGGGAGCAAGCGATAAAAGTTTCTCGCCTTTCGGTCCGATCGGAATCAGTTTGGCGTCGGGATGGCGTGCGCAAAAGCCCTCGATTCCGCGCGGTCCCTCTTCGGGGAAAACCGAGCAGACGGCATATAGAATTCTGCCATTATTTGCCAGGAGGGGCCACATTGTTTCCAGAAGCTTTCCCTGAGTTCGGGCAAGTTTGCCAATATCCTCGGGCTTTCTTGACCAAGGAATATCAGGATGCCTTCTTACGATTCCGGAGGCGGTACAGGGAGCATCCAGGAGAATCCTTTCAAAGGGCCGCCCGTCCCACCATTTTTTAGGCTCGCCTGCGTCTGCAACCGCCACTTTTGCTTTCAAACCCAGTCGGTCAAGGTTTTCGGTAATCCGGGAGGCACGCTTGGGATCAATTTCAAGCGCTGTCATATCCACCTCGGCCAGCTCCAAAATATGAGCCGTCTTACCGCCGGGAGCCGCGCAGGCGTCCAAAACACGCATGCCCTTCTTTGCATCAAGGAGTTCGGCAGCCAATTGACTGCCGGCATCCTGCACAGAAACCTCTCCCTCCGTGAAACCGGGAACGTCTTTTACCGGCTTCGGAGACAGAAGGATCAAGCCGAATTTTCCGACTCGCTCTGTCGGGATGCCTGCCTTTTCCAGTTTGGCTTTCGCCTCTTCTACCGATACTTTTCTTGTGTTGACGCGAAGCGTCATCGGCGGATGTTTTTGCTGAAGCGCAAAAATTTCAGGCGCTTGTTCGCCAAACACAGCCTCGTAGCGTCGAATCCACCAGTCGGGAGCATTGAAACGAACCGTCGGCTGCTTTTCGGCCTTCGCTAAAAGCTCAGTCTTTTCTCTATCGAATCGCCTCAAAATCGCATTGACGAAATTTGCGGCCTTCATCATTTTGCGGGAATGCTTCGCCGCTGCCACCGCTTCATTAACGACAGTAAAAGGCTTTTCTTTTCCCTCGCTCAAAAGACCCAGCGCAAGTTCGATTAACGCCAATACGTCGTCAGCAGGTGCGCGGGAAATGAGATCCGAAGAGAGTTTTTGCAGAAGAGCTCTCTGGCGTACAGCGGTGTACAGAACGCTTTGGCAGGCGCTCCTATTTTCGGAATCCTTCGGCAGCCCTTCGAGCACCTTCTCTATCGAGAGACCCTTTTTGACTCCGATCCAAAGCGGAATTGTCTGCGTAAGAGTGACGGCTAAGGCGGCGGAACTCATTTAAGAACCTCTCCTTTGGAAAAGGCATGACCGGCAATAAAGTCTCGAACATCCAGCTGTTTTCCGCCGGGTCTCTGCAGACGGGTAATACGCAAAACAGAACCGCCGCCGCAGGCAGCTAGAATCCCTTTTGCACTGCTTTCAATAACTGTTCCCGGGGCCTCGCCGGTTTTCTTTTCCGGTTCGGCAAAAGCCATCCAAATCTTAAGAACCTCGTCGCCGCAGGTGCAGAAACAGCCCGGAACCGGATTAAAAGCTCTGACCTTATCGGCAATCTTATCGGCAGACGCCGTCCAGTCAATCTTGCCTTCCGCTTTCGCAAGCTTGGAGGCGTAAGTAGCGCCTTCCGGCTGAGGGAGCGGAGGAAAAGCTTCAGGATCCCGCAAATACTCTATCAGCATCTCGGCTCCGAGGCGGGAAAGCGTCTCGGTAAGATCGCCGGCCGTATCCTCGGGCGTAATTTCCACGGAACGCTTCATCAGCATGGGGCCGGTATCAAGTCCGGCATCCATCTGCATCAACGTAATGCCAGTTTCCTTGTCTCCCCGCTCAATGGCTCGCGCAATCGGTGCCGCCCCGCGCCATTGCGGAAGGAGACTGCCGTGAATATTTACAGCCTTCAGCGTCGGATACTTTTGAGGCAGAACGCCCGAGGGAATATCAAGAACAAACTGAGGAACGATAAGACCATAAGCCGCCACAACGAGGACGTCCGCATTTGCTTCCTGCATTTTTGCCAGGACTTCGGCCGTTTCCTCGCCGCCTTTTTCGACTCTGAGGGAGAGCGGGGTGTAAACCGGAATATGATGCTGCTTGGCCAGCGCCTTCACAGCGCTTTCTTTCAGCTTGCGTCCGCGCCCTGCAGGGCGGTCCGGCTGAGATAAAACCATCACAACTTCATGTTCGCTCTGAATTAATGCCTCAAGGGCTTTTGCCGCAAACTCCGGCGTTCCTGCAAAAATTATTCTCATCTTGTCCTCTTAACCCGAATCAGAATTGAAATTGTAATGACGGAGCTGATTGTTTCATAATCAAAGCTGACTATTTTCGGTGGTTTGCTCATGCCTTTTGCTCACTTAAAAACGGGACGCTTTCACTACGAGGTATTCGGCGATAAACAGCTTCCGGCTGTCCTTTTAATTATGGGACTGGGAATGCCGGCGGCAGGCTGGCCTCAGAGCTTTATTTCCATGCTCTTGGAAAAAAGCCTTCGTGTCATCACCGTTGATAACCGAGATGCAGGCTTGTCTGAGCACTTTTCTCATCTGAAAACGTCTATGTCCGTTCCTGCCGCCATCGGCAGGACGCTTCTTCACCTGCCGGTCCAGGCGCCCTACCTTCTCGAAGATATGGCCCTCGACTTAGTGCAGCTGCTGGACGAACTAAAGCTCCAGAGGGCGCATGTTGTAGGAGCCTCGATGGGAGGAATGATCGGTCAGACCCTCGCATCGATCCGACCCTCGAGAGTCGCGTCCCTCACTTCCGTCATGTCAGCCTCGGGCAACCCGAGAACAGGCCTAGGAAAACTGCGCGCGATTTATTCAATCCTGATGCACTCGGGAGACTTGTCGACCGAGGAAGGAAGAGAGAAGCATTTAGAAAGAGTGTTTATGACGCTGAAAAGTCCGAGTTATGAGTACTCTGCGCAGGAAAAGCATGAACTCCTTCACGAAATGAGCCGCTACGAGATTGATCAGGCTGCTGGAGAACGTCAGCTCCTGGCGATTCTGGCAAGCGGAGACCGATCCGGCGACATCGCTCGTATTACCGCACCGACATTAGTCATCCACGGCGAGGACGATCCCCTCCTGCCGCTGGCGGCGGGAAAAGAAGTTGCTGACTTAATTCCTAAGTCTGAATTCATCTCCCTGCCGCGCATGGGACACGACTTGCCCCCGATCCATTTCGAAACAATCACGCGGTCAATCGCCTCTCACGTTTGGCAGGCGGAAGCCTAACTTAGGCCTCTTCCTTAGCGGCCCGCTCTTCTTCAAGACGCATCTTGCGAATCTTGTGGCGAATACGCTGTTTCTTAAGCATGCTCAAATGATCCACAAAAACCAAACCGTCTAAGTGATCCATTTCGTGCTGAACGCAGACGGCTAAAAGTCCGTCGCATTCCAATTCAAAAAAGTTTCCTTCCAGGTCCTGAGCCTTGATCTTTACCTGAGCCGGTCGGGTGACCTTGTCGTAAATACCCGGAAGCGATAAGCATCCTTCTTCCCAGGGTTTAGTCTCTTCGCTTGACTCAACAAGTTCCGGATTGACCAAGACCTTCAGGTCATTCTTCTCTTCGGTAATATCAATCACAATCAATCGAATGTGGCGATCGACCTGTGTGGCGGCAAGACCTACGCCGGGAGCTTTGTACATCGTTTCGGCCATATCGGCGGCAAGCTGCTTGAGTTTGTCGTCAAACTCCGTAACCGTTGCTGCCTTTGTTGCGAGCCGCGGATCAGGATATTTAAGAATCGGAAGTAAAGCCAACTTTATGCTCCAAAAATCAATTTGTTATCTGTAAACCTTTAATAATACTCGTCGCAGCAAGTACTTATATACGGACTAAAACACCTGTTACATGTTGATTAACGGAAAAGAAATAACCGCGTCTTTGAAAAAGTGCTAATTTAGAAAAAGACATAAGTACATAATTATTGGATTAAAAATGGGCAAAACACTTGTCATCGCCGAAAAACCGTCTGTTGCAGGAGATATAGCAAGGGCGATCGGCGGTTTAAAAAAAGTCGGAGACCACTACGAGGGAGATCTTATATTGTTGCTTCCGCTGTGGGTCACCTTCTCGAACTCAAGGAGCCGGCAGAATACGAAGTAAAAAGAGGTAAATGGAGCTTCGCCAATCTTCCGGTCATCCCTTCTCACTTTGATCTTGCTCCGATTAAAAAGTCCGAAACCAAGTTGAACGGACTTAAAAAACTTCTCAAGAGCAAAGAGGTTGACAAAGTCATAAACGCCTGTGATGCGGGGCGCGAGGGCGAGCTGATCTTCCGCTACATTATGGAAGCGGCCAAGAGTAAGAAACCGATTTATCGTTTGTGGCTTCAGTCCATGACAAAGGGTGCAATCCTGGATGCCTTCAAGCATCTGAGGACGGACGCACAGATGCAGCCTCTGGCGGATGCTGCCAAGAGTCGCTCGGAAGCGGACTGGCTGGTAGGTATTAACGGTACCCGCGCCATGACGGCTTTTAATAGTAAGGACGGCGGTTTTTTCCTTACGACCGTCGGCCGAGTCCAGACACCTACACTGGCTCTCGTTGTTAGCCGCGAAGAGAAGATTCGAAGCTTCGTCCCGCGCAATTACTGGGAAGTGCATGCCGACTTTAAGGCGAACGCCGGTATATATGAGGGCAAGTACTTCGATCCTGCCTTCAAAAAGAGTTCGGATCCTGACTTGAAAGCCGAAAGGCTTTGGTCCGCCGAAGAGGCGCAGAAAATTGCAGACGCGGTCAGAGGGAAGAAAGGCACGGTAACCGAAATATCCAAACCTTCGACTTCTTCCTGTCCGGCCCTTTACGACCTGACCACACTGCAGCGCGAAGCCAACTCCCGCTTCGGCTTCTCCGCTAAGACAACGCTGTCAATTGCCCAGGCGCTTTACGAAAAGCACAAACTGCTCACCTATCCTCGTACGGATGCCCGCGCACTGCCGGAAGACTACCTTCCTACCGTTAAAGAGATTTTGGGTGCGGTCGCTCAGACCTCCTCCCTCGGTAAGTTCGCTCAAAAGGCCCTGCAGATAACTATGTCGTGTTCACCAAAAAGATCTTCAATAATGCCAAGATCAGTGACCACTTCGCCATTATTCCGACCGGTCAACTGCCCAAAGGGGCTTTGTCCGAAGTCGAGCAAAAGATTTACGACTTAGTAACGAAACGCTTTATCGCTGTTTTTTATCCTCCGGCTCAGTTCTTGAATACAACACGAACAACGGTTGTTGAGGGATACCACTTCGTGAGCGAAGGAAAAGTGATGCAGCATCCCGGCTGGCTGGAAGTTTACGGGCGTACAAGCGAAGACTCCGGCAGCGAATTAGTTCCCGTGACAAAGGGTGAGACACCGCTTGCCGTCAAGTCAGATGCCCTGGGACTCGCAACAAAACCACCGGCTCGCTACACCGAAGCGACGCTGCTGAGTGCAATGGAAAACGCCGGAAAGACTGTTGAAGAAGCGGAACTGCGTGATGCAATGTCCGAAAAAGGCATCGGAACCCCGGCCACTCGTGCTGCAATCATCGAAGGACTCATCGCTCAGAGCTACTTGATTCGCGAGGGACGCGAGCTGATTCCGACGGCAAAAGCTTCTCAGCTCCTTACGCTCCTTAAAGGCCTGAACATCGAAACGCTTTCCAAGCCGAGCTCACAGGCGAGTGGGAATACAAACTGTCCCAAATTGAAAAAGGGCAGCTTTCACGTAAAGACTTTATGAAAGAGATCGGTGACCTCACCCGCAGCATTGTGGATCGGGCGAAAAGCTACGGGGCCGACACGGTTCCTCTGAGCAATCCTGCCACTCTGAAAGCCCCCTGCCCGAAGTGCGGCGGAAAAATTGTCGAAAACTATCGTCGTTTCGCCTGTACTTCCTGCGATTACAGCATTCCGAAACACCCGGGCGGCAGAACCTTTGCGCCAGAAGAGGTTGACGAACTGCTGACAAAAGGCCAGATCGGACCCCTCGAAGGATTCATCAGCAAAATGGGACGACCGTTCTCTGCCGTCCTCAAGCTCGGACCGGCGCCGGACTACAAGATTGACTTTGACTTCGGAGAGAGGCCGGAGAGAGAGACCGTCGATCTCGAAGAACTTCGCAAAACCGACCCCGTAGGAAAATGCCCAGTCTGCGGCAAGAATGTCTATGAGACGGAAAATGCCTATGTCTGTGAGGATCATCTCGATCCGAACGCAAAGAAGAAGTGCACTTTCCGCAGCTCGAAAGTCATTCTGCAGCAGCCGATAAGCCGAGAAGAGATGAGCAAACTGCTTTCCACCGGTCCACAGATCTGCTTCACGACTTTGTGTCTAATCGAACCAAGCGGAAATTCTCTGCTTACTTGGTCACGGACAGTAAAGGCAAAATCGGATTTAAGTTTGAAGAAAAGCCCGGCGGCAAAAAGACGACCGCTCCTGCCAAAAAATCCACGGCCAAAACCGCTAAGAAAACGGAGAGCTAAGATCGTTCGGACAAAGTTGGTTTAAATGAAAACGGGAGTGCTGACTCCCGTTTTCGTCTTATTTAGGCTGTCCGTCCGCAGACGATTCGGCCGCCGTTTCCTGCTCCGAGGACTGCTCCGGGAGAAGAGGTTTCTTATCTTCGTCCTTCGAGCCGATTTTGGTCACTAAAATCTGGTCAATTCTATGGCGTTCAACGTCGATGACTTCAAATCGATAACCGCCGTATTCAATGTGGTCGGTTAACTTCGGAATCTTGCGAAGCATATACATCATAAAGCCGGCCACGGTCTCATAGGTTTCATCTTCCGGCAGCTGACCGAAATCGAAAACGCGCTCCACATCGTCAATCGGCGTTGCGCCGTCAATCAGCCAGGAGCCGTCGGAACGCTGAACAATCTGAGCCTCGTCAGGTGTTAAAACAAATTCGCCCATGACGGTACTCATAATGTCGTTCAATGTAATCACACCGACGGTCAGGGCATACTCATTCAGCACCACCGCAAAGTCGGATCGCTGAGTCTTAAAGAGATCCAAAACTTCGGACAGTGTCAGCGAATCAGGAACCGCGGGAAGCGAAGAAATGCAGTTTTGATCTTTAAGAGAAAAAGTCTTCCCTTCAATGACTCTGCGAAGAATGTCTTTTGAATCCACATATCCGATCACGTGGTCAATATCTCGATCGCAAACGGGGAACTTATTATGGGGGCTGGAAGCAATCTTCTTGGCGATGCTTTCATAGCTTTCATCCAGCGTGAAATAAACAACATATTCCCGCGCCGTCATCGCGCTTGGAACCAAGCGGCTCTCCAAATCCATCACGTTCTCAATGGCGGCCTGCTCGCTCGGCGCAATTAAACCGGCAGCTGCGCCCGCGTCCACCGTCGCGACGATGTCCTCACTGGTGATTTTGTTTTTGTTTTGGGTCGGAAGACCGAACAGCTTCATTAACGCGTTGGAGATAACCGTAAGAAGCCAAACAAACGGTTTCAGAACTTTGATGAGAACTTGCATTGAGCCGATCAGACGCACGGAAATTTTTTCCGGATTCGTCAGACCGATGCGTTTCGGCAGGAGGTCAGCAAAGATAATGAACAACATCGTGATCAGAAGGAATGAACACAAAAACGACGTTGTCTCTAAGTATTGAGCAGGAACAAACCACTTGAACAAACCGGCAAACACATCCGTGAAAGCGGCCTCACCGACGATACCGCCGAGAATAGCAACCGCATTAATGCCGATCTGAATAACAGAGAAGAACGGCCCGGGTTTTTCCTGAAGATTAATAACCTCCTGGGCTCGCTTATCACCGTTCTCGACCATTTGAGTCAATCTGACTCGGCGAGACCCGGCAAGAGAGATTTCCGATATGGCGAAGTAGGCGGCCGCCACGATCAGAGCGAAGATAGATAAAAGTTTTAAAGATAAATCCATGCTTGTCCTTTCCTTTCCCGTATTAGCCTACCAAAAGGAACGTCCAAACATAAGAAGATTTAGCAATTCCTCTTACAAGTAAGGATTGATGTTCCCAAGCTGGTAATGTCTGATCTTGTCTTTCAAAGCATCGGCTTCGGCCATGTAGTGGATCAATAAAGCCAAGGCGTCGCTCTGAAGATCAAAAGTCCTGCGCAGTCTGGCGGCCTTACGGATGACGACAAAACTGCGGGAAACATATCGACCGTGGTCTAAAAATTCATCCAGTGCGCCCAGATCTTTAATTTCATTAAAAATCTCAGCGGGCAGCCCGCTTACTTCCTGCAGTTCTTCGGGACTGAACGTGGTCTGCACTTCTGTAACAATCATCTGACTCATCGTTTATCTCCTACAGGTTTTCTCTCGGGTTGAATTTCGAGGCTTCCGCTATCTTCTGATAGAGTTCTTTCACTTTGTCAGAAGGAGCAGGCGGAACAACGATCGAGATCAGCAAATACATGTCGCCTGCCGGTCCTTTCTTGTTCGGGAAACCTTTGCCGCCGATACGAATCTTCTGCCCTGCCTTGGCGCCGGCCGGAATCTTGACGGAAATCTTTCCGCCGGAAAGTGTCGGTACAACGACCTCGGCTCCCAAAACCGCTTCGAAGTCTGCCAAAGGAACCGTCTGATAGACGTCTCTTCCTTCAACCTTGAAACGGCCTTCCTCAATGATATTAATTGTGATGTACAGGTTCCCGTTCGGACCGCCGTTGTAGCCCGGACCGCCCTTACCTGTCACTCTCATCTTCTGTCCGTCGATCGTGCCAGCCGGAACTTT
>ERZ860009.738-NODE-738-length-13067-cov-1.403858_pt1 | contig 13067 bp, 13 predicted proteins | sample MGYA00510114_ERZ860009 | MGnify/ENA primary metagenome ERZ860009 (study PRJEB30046, sample SAMN00715177) | human gut metagenome | study: EMG produced TPA metagenomics assembly of the A metagenome-wide association study of gut microbiota in type 2... | reverse complement strand
GAAGAATATTTTTCTGAACAGCCTCTATATCAAACACTGACACTTCATCTGCATCACTCAGCAAAGCAGCTTCTTTATATGCTCCCGAAAGTTCCTCTCCTACTCCAAGGATTGATTTTTGAATAGCCTCTATGTCAAGAACATCTATAGTTCCTGAACCATTGCTACTGTCTTTTTTATAAATCGCTTATTTAGCATATTGTTCCTCCTTGTAAATTTATTCCATATACGCTTGAAATATTAATTCCTAATAACAGCCAAAATATTGGATTTACCGTAACCATACTATCATTAAATAATGAATATATCGCAAACGCAATTATTGATACTATACTCGCTGCTGCTATTTCTCCAAGATAATTGTTATTATGCAGCAACGATGCATTAATCAAGGAAACACTTTTAATACAATTAATAGACGCTAAAATTATTAATATAATTACAGCTGCCAATGCTATGCAACCTTCTTCCACAGCAGTCTGAAGATACATATTATTGGTTTATCAATAACAAACCGACTGCTTCCATGTGTATTAGCAAGCCCTACATAATCATTTTGTGGAAAATAAAATGAAAATGTTCCCGCACCATGTCCGCATATAAAAGTATTCTTTAATAAAGGGATTGTATTAACCAACATATATCCACGACCTGTAAATAAACTATAAAATTGTTGTCCTTTCCTGTTCGTTATTGATACATTATCTATCATAGAACCATCCTGACCAACGCCGTAGAATCTACCATCTGAAATATAAAATATGAAAGCATCCTTATATCCGGCATCTACAACAAGCTGCTTATATGAATTCACACTAACACTTATCATATCAAAAGTTTCTGCATTCAGATGTATGTTTCCATCATTTTCAATTGCCTGAATCACTTGTCCGTTTTCATCATAAAAAGAAAGATTATTATCTTTTATCTCTATTATAAGTGTGTGATTATCAGATATAAGATTTAATTTATTTTCTTCAATTTTAATATCTGATAATAAAAATATACCCTTGTTATCATCCACGGAATACGATGTATTTTTTATAATATTTTTGCTGACATCATATATTTTTCCATGGGTAAAGATATTAACAATCAACAAAATAATCGCTGTACTTATAGGTACGACCAGAATTTTGCACCATTTCCACAATGTACTTTTCGACTTTACCACTTTAATAAAATATGTTGTTGCAATCACTATAATTTCCATTATCATTAAATAAAATGATGCCGACGATCTGGCACATAATATTGAAAAAATCATTCCTGATGATAATATTCCATAGATTACATTATGCAACATTCCTTTTGCTCTAAGAAAAAATACGAGTGAAAATGGCAATAATAACAGACAAAATCCACCATAATAATTGGGATTATAAAATGTTAATGACGTCATATCTGAAATTGTGTTACCTGTAATGTGTCCGCAATATACCTATATTCTTTAGATGATATAAATATTTTTACAAACGGTATTTCTAATAAAGGTTTATAAAAAAATTCTACGCAATTCAATATAATTGTTATACTCATAAGGATACAAATCATGTTCTTTAAACACTTACAGACACTTTCGTAACAAAAATAATTCATGCCTCCGACAAATATCACCATATATGATATAAGTACATATGCACTTTCAAATTCTGATGGACTTCCACTTTTTACCACAGCCGTATATTTGAAAAAGCTGCTGATATTATTGTCATAACTATGTACACAAGCACACATATTAAAAACTTAATGTTACCCTTATATCGTACAGGTGTATTTTTTAATACATTATCCGGAAAAATATTTTCTCCGACAATCATAACAATAATTAATACTGCCATAGTAATTACTATTATCGACTTACAATATAAAAACACATCTACTATATATCCCTCGGTATTTTGAAAGTATTTAGATGATACATCATCTAATTTTATTACTTTTAATTTTGTAATCCATGGCAGAACAAGCATAAATATCATTATCAAAAATGCTTCAACATTCTTATAAAATGGAATATCTCTATTTTTCTTCATTATACATTTATATGCTTTTTCACCATCCTTTTCTCTTGTAAATCAGCACACACACCACAGCTATAACAACTGCCACCATTACAGCTATTACAAAAGTTGTAATTGACACGATTTTATTTTTACTGTTTTTATCTGCCAATAAATTAACTTTTTCCTGATTTTCGCTTTTATTATCACTAACACTCTCTGTAATATCTTCAATACTGCTTATGCTGTCTGATTCATATGTTTCTTTTTCATTTAAAGCATTCTGCTGTATGGTGATTTGTTCATCATCTGATAACAAATCACCATCAGAATTATATTCTCTCAAACCTACAGCATCATCACCGGCTATCACTCCGGCAGATAAATTCATAACATATTCAACATTAGAAATATATCTTACGGACGGTGTAACTGAGCCATCCTGAATAACAATTTTACCTGCCTTTAGTACATCTTTAATTCTTTCCAATGTATCTATATTTTCTTTAACATCAAATACCAAAGAAAATAAATATGTACTACCTTTCTTTAAATGTTCTTCAACATCCACATACTGATATTTTACATTGCCATTTTTATTTACATCTATATGAGAAAATCCCATACTTCCGGTTTTCTTTGCAATTTTTTTTACAGTTTCTATCTTAGGTTTTATAACATCCGAATCATAAACAAGTTCAATAATCATAGTCGTTATATCACCTGTAAATTGATCATTATAATTATCTAAAGAAACCGTTATACTCATCTTTTCATTATCCGAATATGATTCCGCATCCGTTGTTATGTTTATATTAACTATCTGCTCTGATTCGGTATAATTTTCCTTCGCATTGATTTTATCTGTAAATCCGAGTATTAATATATTCACAAAGCATATAATTATTATTATTTTTTTATATTGATTCATTATTACTACGTATCTTTTTTCTTTTTGAAACTGTCACAGAAAATATTCCCGCTGAAACCACAAGCATTGCTATTATTACCATAAGTAATGATGTATCACCTGTTTCAACAGAGCCTGCAGGATGTTCTCGCCATTCATGTAAATATGGAGAATGGAACCGGCAACCTGTCCTTCGTACGGACGTGTCGTATACATTTCTGCAGGTAATCCCAGCATCTCCACTAAAGCCCGGTTCACAAAATGGATTCTCAAATCCATATCATACGTAACCAGTCCGTCGCGAATAGAACAGAATATCTTATCGAATTCATCCCGCTGTTCCACCAGACGGTGTTGTATCAGCAGACGGGTCTGCGCATGTATCCGCTTGCGCGATTCACGCCGGTTGCTCCGATAGAGCCAGACTACAAGAAATGCCAACGCACCCACTATCACCGAATAGAACAGAATAAACCAGGCCTGATAGCGGTCCATCAGAGGAATGTTCAAAACGATTCCCCGTTTTTCAACACTATCCACATCTACATGGAAGAAGTCCAACTGCTTGTAGTCGAACAATAACTTGCCGCCCAGGTCTCCTATTCCGAATGAAGCAGGCGACCGGCCCTTCAGAATACTTGCCGCCTGTATGCCCGCAGCATAAGTATCTGCCGCCGGTTCTACATCATAAACACATAAAACACCGCTTGTCATTGCCAGGTTTTGATTGGCAAATACAGGAGCTTTCAATTTCAGGGAAAGAAAAGGAATCCACTTAGGGGCGATAACAATGTACTTATGGGCATGATAATCGTAACAAATAGACGTTATGAGAGAGTTGAGGGACTTTCTCTGCACATTCAGTTCCTTAAAACTGTATTCGGGATGTTTCTTATGAAAAGACTCCCAGGCTTCTTCTACCGCTTCCACTCCCTTAGCACTCAAAAAACTGCTGTCCGACAGGCAGACAATCTCCTTACGTGCAGGAAACAAACGTATGGCTTCCTCAAGCAACACATTAAAATCCGTTACTGAAGTGAAGCCCGAGACATTCGGCATACGGTCGAACAACTTCCTGTCAGGATATTTAATGCCCGAAACAACTACCGGTATCTGATACGGCAAAGAATCGCCGCAGTGAGTCAAGGTAAAGAAAGCCTCATCACTGGACGTCACAATCAAATCCGTTTTCCGCTGTCTGGCACGTTCGCATATGCGGCGCATGATAACACACTCCGAAGCAAACGTCCAAAAATCGGCATTCAGATACTCTATAACCACGTTTGCTTTTACACCGCCCTCTTCCAAGCCGTCCTGCAAACCGGCAATAAGGTTATTATGCCAGGAAGAGCTGTTTGTGTATGATTGTATGAAAAGTACATTATAATTGGTTTCCGCAGCCGAAAGCGTCCCCGATATCATGCATAAGAAAGCTAATGAACATGTTAAGAAAAAGTGTTTTCCCATTCCGTTTGTTTTGATTTGTCTGCGTAAACTTCTTTATAACTACGCAAATATACAAGCTTATATCGAGAATATACATCTTTTCTTAAAAAACTTTATTCATCATGCAATGCTTCTGCCGGGTGTACTTTCATCGCTCCATAAGCAGGATACCAGATTCCGGCAACAATCATCAGCGCCATAAGCAGCCATGTCAAGGCAAGAGCCGGCAGAAAGCGTCCGGCATCGAAAGGCATCTTGCCCACATCCACCAGTTCGGCATAACCGATGTTGAAAGCGAGACAGCCGCCGGTACGGCCGCCAGCGTAAGCAGCAACACCCCTTCGTACATGAGACAGGAGAAAATCCCCCGGCGCGAACTGCCCAGCGCCATCCGCAGCGCAACCTCTTTACGGCGTTGCTGCGTACGGAACCAGAATGTGCCGATAACGCCCAAGAAGATGTTCAACAGCAGGAAACCGAGCACGCAAAGCTGCGTCTTCCATTCGTTCATGTCTTCCAGCTCGCAGATTTCGCGCAAATGGCTGAAAGGTGTAATGTCCAGCAGATACAGATTACCTACCTGATAAAGGCGGTCGGCATCATTCATCAGCTTTTCGGCAAAGTTCTTATCGGCATCTTCGGAAACGCGCAGGCTGACTGTGACATAACGGGGATCGCCGAAATTCCGTAACCTCTTCGCATTGAGCGGAAGGGCTGCAAAAGCCCCACCCCACTGCGACGGAGTATGGAAATGCGACCAGCGCACGGGCGTGCCCACCGCACCGATGCGACGGCGGACGTCCTTGCCGTAGTTCAACAGCAAGACTTCCCGCCCTAGTAAGGATGCACTGCCTCCCAATTCCGGATGTCCTTCGGTGAGATTAGAAGATACCACCGGCTCGTCATTGCGGAATGCAGCCTCTACCTTAGCAAACTCTGCTTCCTCCGTAAAAGCATAACGGAACACGCGGAAAAAGTCCGCCTCCACCCAAAGAAGACGAACATTGACAGCCACAGAGTCAATACCCAAATCAATACCGTTACTGCCCTCATTGTACGGAAAGCAGTTTTGCGAAATGGCAACGGCCTCTACGCCGGGGCAGTGGCGCAGCCTGTCCGTAAGCCGGAGCAAGTCGTCCATATCATCATCGGCGGTCAGCTCCGGATTATAAAGAGGCGAGTCCTCTCCCAGCTTGCTTACGGTGATGTTGTAGCAGTGCTCCGTATCGAATCCCATCGGAGCGTGATAGACCCGTGCGGTGACAAGCGTCCAGTCCACAATATACCACAGCACGACAAAGACCAGCAGCAGCTCCACAAAGAGAAAAAGATTGCTGTTCCACTCGTTCTTTATTTGTTTCAATATCGTTTTCATAACCATCGTTTACCTTTGATTGATCGCATCCGTTATATTCATTCTCGAAGCCCTCCATGCCGGTATGCCTGCCGAAAGGATGTTCATCAGCAAACAGAAACCGAAAGCAGCAAGGAATGCCCAGGGCGAAAGCAGCATGCCCGGTGTCAGGGCGGTTTCCCCGCTGAGGTAGGCATTGGTGCTGTTGTTGAAAAGGAAACCGTTCAGCAGGAAGGTGGCGGCGTAACTCAGCGCAAGTCCCAACACGCCGGCAAACAATGTCAGCAACAGGTTCTCAAAGAATATCTGGCGTATCAGTTCGCCACCCGTAGCCCCGAAAGCCTTGCGCACACCTATCTCCGCCATACGTCTGCGCATACGGGAGAGCGTCATGCTGCTCAGGTTGATGGCAGGCACAAGCAACAGGATGGCGATAACGAGCATATAGCGCAGGATAATGGCTTTGGTATCGGGCGTTTCGCTCCACTTGCGGTAAAGGTTGGCAAACTGTTCATCGGGTTGCCCGCGATAGAACACTTCCGAGTCGCGCAGACTGTCGTTATACTTACGGCGGAGTTGCTCCGCCTCCTCACGGATAGCCGGGAAATCGGCTGCGGAGCGCGCAAGGATAACCGCCCTCATCTGCCCCATGGTCTCCTCCCACCACGTCAGCCGGGCAATGTCTGTGGACGTATAGGGAACCCACACCTGCGCATAGGCGGAAGTGGCCAGTACGGACACATCCGTCACCACACCGGATATACGGTATTCCACATAGTTCAACTGTACCGTCTTTCCCGCAACGTCCGTTGTGCCGAACAGGCGGCGCGCCACCGCAGCGCTCAACACGGCACATGGCACTCCGGCATCGCTGTCGGCCTTGGTAAACGCCTTGCCGCTGAGAAAGCGGAACCGGAAGATATGCCAAAAGGCGTCGTCCGTCTGCACCATGTCGGCCGTGACCTTGTTGCCTGCCGGCAGGGACACACGTACCTTTTCGGGCAAGGAAACCAACGTTACCGCCTCCGCCGTAGTGAGATTCTTAAAGCACTCGCGCCCCGTACGCACCGACATGCGGGCGTTGGATGAATCGCCGTCGCTCCCGCCCTTGTTCTTGACGGACATGGCAGACACATACAGCGAACGGCTGCGATTCACCTCGGGCTCGCAGTCCACGAGCCGAACCTGAAAAGTGATGACAAGTACCATAATCATGCAGATGGCCAATGCCGTACCCAGTACGGAAACCCATGTTATGATGGGATTCTCGCGCAAGTGATATAGCGCTTGCTGAAAGTAAAGACGTATCATATTCCGTTATCTGTTTAACTTCCTAAAATCATTCATCATGCAAAGCCTCTGCCGGTTGTACCTTCATCGCCCTGCGTGCCGGAATGCCTATACCAATCGCAATCATCAATCCTATCAGCAGGAAGCTGATGGCAGCGCAAAGCAATAGGCGCTCCCACTCCAAAGTCGTACCGTTGCGCCAGGAGTTCAGTTCCATGCTTGCCAGATTATAGTCTATGAGCAAAGCAACAGGCGTGACAAGCAACAGCAAAAGCAGCCCCTCGCTTATCAACGGGTGAAAATACTCATGTCCGATGCTCCATGCACCTTATGCAAGGCAATCTCCGAACGGCGTTGCTGGGTACGGAACCAGAAAGTGCCGAGCAGTCCCAGAAATATATTCAGCAACAGAAATCCCATACCCATTACGTAATTGCGCAGGTCATTGCTCCATGTCTGCTGGAAATTACGGCGGATGTCCTTAAAGGAACGTATTTCGGAGATAAAGATATTGCCGATGCGGAACTGTTTCTCACTGTCCGTTTTCAGGCGTTGGATGAAATCATGGTCCTTATTTTCGCGGACACGGACACAGAGTTCCAATCCCGTATCATACCAATCGAGTTTATAAAGAAAGGTATACGAATCGCGGGCCTGCTCGAAATCATTGTAACGTACATCCTTCAAGGCCGCTCCCAACCGGTAGGTTTGTATTGTGTCGCCGAAAAGCCGGAAGCTCTTGCCTACGAACTCCGTCAGCGGATGGCCGTACTTCCGGTAAAGATTGTCGGAAGCAAGGAACTCTCCCTTTTCCAACATCCCGGCAAGCTGCTCGGGCGTCTCGCCACGTGTGCCCTGATAACGGAACACACGCACAAAATCGGGAGTCACCAAACGGCGTATCGTCCAATTACCGGAGACCAGCGTATCGTACTGCACCAGATCTGTGGAGTTACTGCCATTATATGGATATGAGTTTTGCGAAAGGCTCACCGCCTCTATCTCCGGACGACGGCGCAGACGGTCCACAAGTTCAAGAATATCGGCATCTTCCTGCTCATCGGTCTGGTTCAGGATATAATCGGGACTCTTATCGGTAAGCTTTCCCATTTCGATAAGGTAGCAATGGCTGATGTCGAAGCCCCGCGGCTCCAGATAAGTTGCCATACGCGTATAAAGATAGTCCACCACAAACCACATCACAACGCTTACAACCAGCAATTCCAACGCCAGCCACAGGTTATTGCGCCATTCATTCTTTATCTGTACTAAAAGTTTCTTAGTCATTTCTTTCCGTAATTAATAGTTAGCGACAAGCGTTTAGTGCAACCGTCCTCCCAATGCGTTCACTATCCCGATGCGGGAAGCCTTCCATGCCGGGAAACCACTGCTCATCAGATTCAGCACAAAGCAGAACAGCAACGCCCACCCAAAGGTGGAAGCATGAAGCAGAATGGAAGCATCCACTTCCGGCGGGTTCAAAGTCTGACTGAATTCCTGCGCAAAAAGCAAGGTATTGCCCACGTATGCAAAGGCCACGCTCAACAGCAAACCGACAACACCTGCCAATAAAGTCATTACCAGATTCTCCGCCACAATCTGCCCTATCAGCTCCATCCGTGTACTGCCGAAAGCACGGCGCACTCCGATTTCCGATACCCGCTGACGCAAGCGACTCTGTGTCATGCTCGAAAGATTGATGGCAGGCACTATCAGCAGAATGACAAAGATGACAATCCGCTGACGGCGCGCCGCATTCACATCCGGTTCGATATTGGCGCCGAAAGCAATGGCATTCTTTTCCTGGTCGTAAGGGCGGTTACGGTAAATCAGCTTCCAGCCGTTCTCTCCGATAAGCGTATTATACTCTGATTTACGACGTTCCGCTTCCTGGCGGATAGCGGGAAAATCATCCCGGCTGTGCGCCAGCATCGTACAACTCATCATTCCCATGTGCCGGTCGTTCCATGTTTCATTATCCATACCCGTTGAGGTATACGGAACCCATACCTGTCCGTAAGCGCAATCCGCCAGTGTAGACACATCTTTCACGACACCGGCTACGCGATAGGGCGCATGACTGAGGAGAAACTCACGCCCCGTAACTTCAGTCGTACCGAAGAGGCTGCGCGCTACACTTTCCGTAAGTACGGCAACCGGCTGCCCGGCATCGAACACGGCTTTATCATAGGGCTTTCCATTGATAAAGGAAAAGTCGAATACGCGCCAGAAGATGTCGTCCGTTTGCCGTAAATCCACACTGACCGCCGGTTTGCCCGGCAAAGACACCGGAGTGGATACGGGGAAAATGGTATAGATAGTGACCGCTTCCGGCGTCTTCAACGACTGAAAACATTCACGGGCTGTCTGTACACTCATCGGTCCGTTGCTTGTACCGTCTCCCCAATTCGAGTTGGAGATGCTCATTGACTTAACGTGCAGAAAGCGGTCGCGATTGCTTTCGGGCGCAAAAGGAGCCACCTTTACCTGCTGCATCATTACCACCAGCATAATAAGGAATATGGCAAGCGCAGTACCGGCTATGCTGACGGCGCTCATCATCGGCTGCTGCCGCAACTGCGCCCAGGCTTGTGCAAAGTATTGCTTTATCATCTTAACGGCCTATTTTCAAGTTATCTGTATTTACTCCTCCTATGCCTCCTTTGGAAATATCGGCACGTCCGGCGGTTCCACTCAAAGTGACATCGCCCACACCACCCATTTTGGCGGACAAATAGTCGCAGGTTACATGAATATCGGCGCTGCCTACTCCGCGCAAGGCAACTTTCAGCTCGTTGCACGTCAAGTCGGAGACATTCACTTCACCCACACCTTTTATCTCGAATGACACGGCATCGAGCTTCAAGGGTTTCTCACATTTGAATTCGCCTACACCGGTAAACTCCACCTCCTTCAAGTCGGGAGCCGAAATCCAGATAGTCACGCCATTCTTCTGATTACTCCTGCGCTTGTTTTTCCCGTCCTTGAAACCTATCAGCAGACGGCCGTCCTTCACTGTGGTCTGCGTATTCTTCACGTACCTCTCCCTGCCTTCAATCCTGAAAGAATAAGTGTCACTCTGTGTAAAATGAATTGTCCCCACAGAGGTTATCTCAATGGACGAGAAAGCATCCACTTTACGTACCTCACTTACTTTTGCATCTTGTGCACAAACACTCAGCATACCTGCAAAGGCCAATACCAATGCAATGATAACACCTGCTACATCAGTTCTCATATTTCTTCTTTTTTATTTTGTTTCACATTCTATTCTTCGTGCAACGCCTCTGCCGGCTGTATCTTGATAGCCTGCCGTGCCGGGAACCATATTCCAATCACCACCATCAGCGCTATCAGCAGCCATGCACCCAACGAGCCCAGCAGGAAACGCAGGAAGCTCCATTCCACCGGCCAGGTGGTAATCAGTTCCGTATGTCCCATTGTAAATTCGGCAATGCCCACGTTATAACAGACAATCATGGCGGGCAGCGTAACAAGAGTCAGCAACAGCAATCCCTCCCCCATGAGCAGGCAGAATATCTGCTTCTTCGTGCTGCCCATGGCAAGCCGCAAAGCTATTTCATTGCGGCGCCTACGGGTACGGAACCAGAAAGTACCTATCAGCCCCAGGAACACATTCACCAACAGGAATACCACCACAACCGTTTGCGTATTCACCTTGTCCACATCGCCTTTCATCACCTCAAACTGATATTGCTGCTCCGTGTAAGGAGCTACATCGGCAATGAACATATTGTCGGTGTCCAGATGCGGGGCTATCTCTTTCAGGAACTTGCTCCGGTAATCGGAAGAATCCATGTTTTCCTTCACACGGAAAACAATCTGCGCTTCATAATCCTGTAATTCGGTCCGTATCACATTCTCGTCAATTCTCCGGAAAGCCCACTTTGCATCGGCCCCATAGCGATAGGAACGGAAACTGCCGATCATGCCGCACTGCGTTACCACATTCGCGGTATCTCCGTACCAGCTCAAGGGAGTATCCAAAGAGAAGCCGGGCACCCTTTCCTTATAATAGTCGGCCGTACCCTCGCTCAGCATCACATAATTGCCGGACGTGACATCATTCCCCACAGGCATTGCCGCAAACGGACGTCCGGCATCTTCCTTCATGCGAAATACCCGCGTATATCCTCCGGTAGCGTTTATTATACGCACCGCACAACCGATGGTATCCTGCACAGCCAGCGAGTTATAGGAATTATTGCCGCTCATCGGCAGGCTCCAATACGACAGGGCGGCCACTTCAACCGCAGGCTCCCTTTCGAGCTTCTGCAGGATGCCCAGGTATTTGTCCGCACTCGTCATGCTGCTGTCCCGGCTTTCACCGCCCTTAATCATTGAAAGCTGGTACACATGGTCTATGTTATAGCCCAACGGGCGATAGAACGTATACTTCAGGCATCCCAGCGAATCGCAGAGAAACCACATCACGATAAATACCAGAAACAATTCTGCAAGCACCCATCCGTTACTGCGGAGACGCGCCCGAATCATACGTAAGTTATGTACTATGAATTTCATAATCAATCTCGCTTTATTTATCGTTCAAAGAATCCACAATTGTGTGCCGTGCGGCAAGCCATGTAGGCAGGCCTGCGCTCAGCAGGTTAATGACCAGGCAGAAAAGGAATGCCAGACAGAACACCGTAGGGCTGAACAGTACCGACATGCTCAGGTCGAACTCGCCGGAAGTGCCGGTGTTCTGATTATTGGTGAACAGCCACGTACGCATGCCGTACACGGCCAGATAACTGAACACCAGCCCCACCGCTCCGCCAATCAGGGTCAGTACGAGGTTTTCATTCAATATCTGCTTATTAGTACGCCGCGCGTCGCTCCGAATGCCTTACGCACGCCCAGTTCGCTGATGCGCTGCTGCATACGGCTGTTGCTCAGGCCGCACAGATTGAGCGACGGCACTAAAAGAACAATGAGCAATGCCAGAGCGTACTGTATGTACAACATCCGCAAATCCGGCCCCACGTTGGCCCACACATGGTTGACATGCGCCACGATTCATCGGGCTGTTCCATGATGTCCATCAGCACTTCGGTCTGTACGGCATTGATGTCCTTCACCCGCTTCGCTATTCCCTGCCTGATGGCCGGAATATCTTCGGAAGAGCGTGCCAGCGCCACCACCGTATGCGATTGGGCATAACTCCGGATGGAAGTGGCATCCTGCAACTTGGCGGGATACATGCGCCACACTTGCGCATAAGCATCCTTCGCAATGACCGAAACATCCTTTACCACCCCGCAGATACGCGCTTCGTTACGGTTCAGCAGCACCGTCTTGCCCACCGCATCCGTAGTGCCGAACAGTTTCCGCGCCACAGAAGCAGCCACGACAATGGCGGACACATCGCCGCCCCGGTCGGAATCGTCGAATCCCCGTCCTGCGACAAACTGCATCCGGAACACTTTCCAGAATCCCGGGTCGGTTTCCATAGCATCCACTTTCACCGCATTAGTGCCGTCGGGCATGGAAACCAGGGCGACCGTTGCCGGAACAAATGCCGTACAGGCCTCTACTTCGGGCAACGGCTGCACACAGTTCTTCATGAAAGCCGGCGAACAGGCTGTATAATTATTCCAGTTCTTGTTTTCCCTACCCTGCAAATGCATCTTGCTTATGTAGAGAGAGCGGTTACGGTTCACTTCCGGCTCGATGTCGGCATATTTCATCTGCCAGGTAATCACAATCGCCATAATCATGGTAATGGCAAATGCCGTACCCAATATGAATATGGTACTCAGCAACGGGTTCTGCCGTAAAAGTATAAAAGCTTGGCGAATGGTCTGCATTTTTGAGTTATGAGTTATAAGTTATGGATTATGGGGGTTATTCTACTTGACGGCCGTCGAAGAAGCGGATTGTCCTTGAGGTCTGTCTGGCTTGCTCTTCATTGTGGGTTACCATTACGATGGTGCGCCCGTCTTCCTTGTTCAGTCGATGCAGCAGCTCCATCACTTCCGCTCCCATTTTGGAGTCCAGGTTACCGGTAGGCTCATCGGCGAGGATTATCTCCGGATTGCCG
>ERZ860009.737-NODE-737-length-13127-cov-1.671282_pt1 | contig 13127 bp, 16 predicted proteins | sample MGYA00510114_ERZ860009 | MGnify/ENA primary metagenome ERZ860009 (study PRJEB30046, sample SAMN00715177) | human gut metagenome | study: EMG produced TPA metagenomics assembly of the A metagenome-wide association study of gut microbiota in type 2... | reverse complement strand
TGGAAGCTTGTCGGCAAACATACACCGATCATCTGGAAGCATATATCTTAATTCTTCTCTGAAAGTGGAAACCGGACGGGATTTTATCTCTGTTTTTACTTTGTTTACCAGTTTTTCAAGATCCATTACGCTGAGCGCTGTTGTATCTCCATTTTTACGGAATTGGGTAATTTTCATTTATATAATAATAGGTTGTTTGTGTCAGCGTCTTCGTGTCGTTGAGACTGCTAAATTACTCATTATATCCGGGACCGACAAGAAAAAACGAAAGTTTAATATAGAAAAGAGAAGACACTAAAGAAGTAATCTAAGCTGGGTCATGATAAGGTTATAGCACTGAATTAGTTTCGTCGCCTTGAAACCATAGTTTCAGCGAAGAGAAACCATAGTTTCAAAGGCTTGAAACTTTAGTTCCAAAGCTTGGAATCATTAGTTTCAAGCCTTTGGAACTATGGTTTCAAGCATTGGGAACTTTAGTTTCAAACTGCAAAACAAACTGTTTCTTACAGTAGAAAAGATAGTTACATACCGTGATGAAATCAACGACTTCAAAACATATCCCGAATCACAAATACAAGGGTGACAGCATAATTGCCATCACAGTGCTGTCACCTACTGCTGTCACATCATTAACTATTTATAATCTGATAGTTAGAATGAAATCGGTGACAGATGACAGATATATTCTTCTTTTTAATTTATAGGGAGTGACAGCCAGACGGATGCAAAGTTATAAGACTTTAAAATATTTCGTGTGTTCAACCATTTTCCGCCATCGCATTATATTCTGCAATTTTCTCTTTGCAAAGACGTTCAGTCATTTCCTTTAGAATCTCTAAACGTGAAATTAAGTATTCCAGCTGTTCGCGTGTAATTTTGTAATCTTTGTTATAGCGGGCCTCGATATAGGCTCGGCATAACAGATCGAAACACTCTTTTTCATCATCCGTATTTTGAGGAAAAACCGTTACCAGTTCCATCGAAAAGCGCTTTACCATTCCACCAAGGTCTTGAAGTCTGTGACTTTTCGGACGGTAATTCGTAAAAACCATCAATATAGTATTATAAAGTTTCTCACAGGATTGATGAAGCATAAAGGCAGAAAGGTTGTATTTTTCTTTAAGTATAAAATAATCCTTTACACCAGTTAGGAAGTCACAAGCATAAGGGAAAAGTTTATCAAATTCATTTTGTGCAATATCCCGAATCTCCCTAAAGCTCAATTTCCGTGGTTTAGCCAATTGACATTTGCCACTATCGTAAAGCAAAATTCCTTCCTTTATAATATCTGTAAAGAAATACTGGCTAACCTCTAGATTATTGTTAACCGTATTTATATGTTCGACAATGAATTGCGGAAAAGCGTGACGACGGTATTCAAACAAATCATGATATTTGTTAGTGATACGCTCCAGTTTTCTTTCTGCCCGCTTGACTGCTCCGTTGGTGATGACAAGAATATCATAATCACTCTGATACGAGGTACGAACACCGAACTCTATTTTAGTATCCCATAAAACATAATTACCCCTGGCATAACTCCCGAACAGGATAATCATCTGACAGTTATCGACGCTTTTGCAGACTAAGTCCAGCAGAACTGTCAGTTCTTCCTGCGTTCGCTTGGGCAAATGTTTTATAGACTTCTTCATGAACACTTATTTTGATGACCTTACAAAGGTAAGAACTTTACCATACCAAGCCAACAAGGATACCAAAAATCTTATATGAATGATCCATTTCAGACTGTTCATTTATTCGATGGCGGGAAGTATCAAAGAACAGTCCGCCTATACCGACATAGCATCTCTACGAACAGTCCCTTTTCAGTTATCCCTGCCGCAACATTTCTTATATTTCTTTCCGCTCCCACAAGGGCAAGGATCATTCCGTCCGATTTTCGTTCCGGAGAATGTATCATAAAACATACCATCAACCATTGTTTGCATTTTAGGAGTGATATCCATGCCTGCTGCTTTCATCGTTGGTCCGGCAACGATACGAGGAGGAGTTTTCACCGATTCACCCCTACCAAGTAAAGCAGATGCTTCGGTGGACGAGTGACCTTTCAAGAACCAACGGGGACAATCATTACAATAGTTTACAGCTATTCCAACCACTTCCTGAAGTTCTTGCATAGAAAGAACCTTCGTGTCTATTGCCGAAACAATAGCAGACATCGGATTTTCGTTCATCTGTATTGCATACCACAGCCACTGTATCTTAGCCTCAGCCAGTTCTTCATTATAACCTAATTTCCTCATCATAAACCCTTTCAGTTCATCCGAATGCGGATTGGAAATATAGAACACAGGCATCGTTCCAGCCGACAAAACCTCTTCGACGGTAAACTTCTTCAAACTTTTTATAGCACGATGTGCATATAATCTTTCCTCCAAGTCCTCAACGTCCAATAATAAGGGAGATCGAAGATACATAACAGAATTATATATATCTTCCATATCAAACGTCAGTTGTCTCATCAACATTGAGTTTGATAAACCTTCAGCAATTTCGTCCTTTGTCATTGAGCCCTTCAAGTATCCGGTCAGTTGCTTCAAGAATTCTGTATAAGGTAAGAGCCCATAAAGATTTAAAATTCCTAAAGCATACTGCTCCAGCACAAAACGGCTGTTCTCTTCCGTCGATGTCAAAAACTTATCAATATGGGGAGCAACCGCTTCACGCAACTCATCACAAATCATATAACGAATCTTGTCTCCGTTCAAACTACACTCGACCGCAACAAAAGAAAGCAATTCTAATGTACTCGTCATTATCATATTAGGTTCTTCCACATAGGTATTGGCTCCTGCTTTCACCAGTTTTTGAAGGAGCAACCATTCATAATGTGTCAACTGCGAAATCCATATATCCGGACAAGTCAGAACAGCTTCTGCAAGACAGGATACATACTCTTCTTTTCGCAATTTTGAAGGAATGGAAAGAAGAAGCAACTGTGCTATATCTTTCAATTCTTCTTTTGTACTCAATCTTAAACCATCCGCCAACTTCACCGACGATTTAAACAACTCTGAATGACATTTTAACATATAGAAGGCTTATTATTTTGTTTACCGACAAAAATAGATAATTCTTATGTAGGATTACTATTTCCAGATAAGTATTTGCTGATAAAATTAGTATTTATATCTTTGTGACTCTTAAGACCCAAATACAAACCAATTAATGAAAAAATTAGTATGCGCTCATTCATCCTGCTTCTCTGTCTGATCCCCACTATTATCTGTGCACAGAATCTTTCTCTTGAGAATCAACTCAAGCAAGCCATCCAAGGAAAGAAAGCTGAAATAGGTATTGCCGTCATTATCGACGGAAAAGATACGGTAACTGTCAACAATGACATTCATTATCCATTGATGAGTGTATTCAAATTTCATCAGGCGCTGGCATTGGCAGATTATATGGGAAAACAGCAACAGTCATTAAACTTTGAACTGACCATAAAGAAAGAGGATTTAAAGCCCGATACTTACAGTCCGCTACGGGATAGTTTCCCACAGGGAGGATTCAATATAGACATTGCAGATTTATTGAAATACACCTTGCAACAAAGTGACAACAATGCTTGTGATATTTTGTTTCAATATCAGGGAGGGGTAGATGCGGTGAACCAGTACATCCATTCCCTGGGTGTTACGGATTGTGCCATTGTCTGCACGGAAAACGATATGCACCAAGACGAAAGTCTGTGTTATCAAACTGGACTACTCCGCTGGCCGCCGCGGAACTTCTGGAGATATTCCGCAAAGAAGCACTGTTCCCACAGGAATACAAAGACTTCATCTATCAGACAATGACAGAATGCCAGACCGGACAAGACCGACTGGTTGCCCCATTGCTCGGCAAAGATGTAACGATCGGTCACAAGACAGGGACGGGTGACCGCAATGCCAAAGGACAACAGGTAGCCTGCAACGATATCGGCTTCGTCCTCCTGCCCGACGGACGTGCTTACAGTATAGCCGTCTTCGTCAAAGATTCCGAAGAGAATAATCAGGAGAACAGTAAAATCATTGCGGACATCTCACGTATCGTTTACGAATATGTGACACATCAATAAAGTATAAAAACGTTAACTACGATTCTTATGAAACTACATCATATCGCCATCTGGACTTTTCGTCTGGAAGAATTAAAAGATTTCTATGTCCGCTTTCTGGGCGGAACAAGTAATGAGAAATATATCAATCCCAAGAAGGGATTCGAGTCATACTTTATCTCTTTTGATGAAGGCCCCACTCTGGAGTTGATGAGTCGGGCAGATGTGCAGAATACCCCGATAGAGGAAAACAGGCGGGGACTGACACACCTTGCGTTCACATTTCCCAGCAAGGAGGAGATTCTTCGCTTTACGGAAGAAATGCGTTCCGAGGGATATACCATAGCAGGTGAACCACGCACTTCGGGCGACGGATACTTTGAGAGCGTTGTACTCGACCCCGACGGAAATCGTTTGGAATGTGTTTACAAGAAAGAACCGGAAACAGAAAGAACCGAAACAGCCTTATCCCCGAATATCGAAACGAGGCGTCTGCTGTTGCGCCCTTTTCAGGAGAATGATGCAGAAGCATTCTTTGCCTGTTGCCAGAACCCCAATTTGGGGAATAATGCCGGATGGGCTCCCCACAAGACGCTGAATGAATCCCGTGAAATCCTTCACAGCGCATTTATAGGACAGGAAGGTATATGGGCTGTCACATTGAAAGATACACAGCAATTGATAGCTTCCATCGGCATCGTACCCGATCCGAAACGGGAAAATCCTCAGGTACGTATGCTGGGGTATTGGCTGGACGAACCATATTGGGGAAAAGGATACATGTCGGAAGCAGTGCAAGCCGTGCTCAACTATGGCTTCAACGAACTACAGCTCAGCCTCATCACTGCCAACTGTTATCCGCACAACAAACGTTCGCAACAAGTGCTGAAGCGAAACGGATTTATCTACGAAGGAATACTTCATCAGGCAGAACTGACCTATAACGGGAATATATATGATCATGAATGTTACTACATTCCCAATATAGCACACCCCACCGAACAGGATTACGACGAACTGATACGGCTGTGGGAGAAGTCTGTCCGCTCCACGCACCACTTCCTGACAGAAGAGAGTATCCAGTTCTATAAGCCACTGATACGCAACCACTATCTGCCGGCAGTAGAGCTCTCCATCATCCGCAACTCTCACGGAAAGATTGCCGCATTCATGGGATTGAGTGATGAACTGATCGAGATGCTGTTTGTACACCCCGACGAACAGGGAAAGGGATACGGAAAGCGATTGATAGAGTATGCCATCCGCCAGAAACAGATCGACAAGGTGGATGTGAACGAAGACAACGACCAGGCTCTCCGGTTCTATCAGCATCTGGGATTCGAGATTATCGGACGGGATGAAACGGACAGCATGGGCAAGCCGTATCCAATCTTGCACTTACAACTGGCCGACGATAAAAAGTAAGATACTGAACCAAAAATAAAAATGGATTTACGCACACAGCTAGCCACACGCTTCCATATAGAGAATATACGGGAACTGCTTCATTATATAAAAGAAGACGAACGGCTCAGAGAAGAAATTTACCGGCTGATCTTTGATGAGGATGACATCGTCTCTTATCAGGCGTTGTGGGTCTGTACCCACTTCTCAAAACCTGAGGTAGAGTGGCTGACTCTGAAACAAGACGAACTGATAGACGCGGCACTTACCTGCCCGCATTCGGGAAAACGAAGGATGTTACTGAACCTGCTATGCCAACAACAGCTAGCCGACCCTCCACGAGTAGACTTACTGGATTTCTGTATGAACGAATGGTATCAAGGCAAGAACCGGCAGGAGTGCAGTCTCTTTGCATCAAACTTGCCTATCAACTGACCTGCTCCATCCCTGAACTACAGCAAGAATTGCGTACCATGCTGGAAATTATGGAACCGGAACTACTGGTTCCGCTATTCGTTCAGTGAGAAGAAACACATTGAAAGCTATCAAAGCAAAGAAAAAGAAAGAACATCCGAACTCATAATATATTCAGATGGAATATCTGGGAAATACCTGTGACGGAAATCTGTATACCGATGCAAAAGGTAAAAAAGGCAACGAGTTTATTAATGATCTGATTTCCTACAGGTCCCAGTTTCTGAATGATCCTCTGTCCCTGTGAAAGAAACACATAGAGTATCCCCGCCATACAAATAATGACCAGCGCAATGACCAGATAATTGATTCCGGTATGCAACAGTTTGCCTTTCACACTGGCAGATGCCATCAAAGTAAAGATCACGGATATACTGCCCGGACCGATACTGATAGGAAACGTGATAGGATAAAATATCTTCTGTTCGATGCTCTTCCACTTGAAGCTGTCCACATTCTGGCTGGTCCCTTCTTTATCGGAAGAATTGGAATCACCCAGCAATTCTATCGCTGTCTTACAAATAAGTATTCCACCACCCAGTTGAATCACGGAATCGCCAGACCGAAAATCAATAAGAATAAATGACCTATCAGCAAAGTGCCTACACCGATCATTATAAAGTTAATGGTTAGTTTCTGAATAGCCGTTTTTCGTTGTGAAGGGTCGAGGTTTGCAAAGAATCCATTGACGACAAAACCGTTTCCTAAAGGATTGATCACCGGAAACAATGCCATAAAAGAAGATGAAAATATGATTAAAAGACTACTTAAAGACATAACGCTCACTTTTTAATTGCTTCATGATTATTTGAATACATATATAATACGTAAAACACTCAGCGGCGCTTATGGATGCCACAATGAGGACAAACCTCTTATTATTTTGATATTTTAACCGATTTCCGTGTATTTACATATTTTGCATCCAATAAATAAAACAAAAGGCTGCTTCCTTTGCAGGAAACAGCCTTATCTTATCTTTTCGTCGTTACTCAATTAAAATAATACAGGAACACAGCAATCCCTTCAAGGGCTTTCTTCGGCTGATCCTTAATCTCAATTGCAAACTTGATTTCAGCTTTTGCCACACCGCGCAGATTGGTCAATGAATGCAGAGTAGTCACCAGACGAATGCTCTGTCCGGACAAAACAGCCTGACCGAATTTCATCTTATCCATCCCGTAGTTGATCATCATTTTCAGATTGTTCACCTGAATAATCTGATTCCACAGGTAAGGAAGCATGGAAAGCGTCAGATAACCGTGAGCAATCGTACTGTGATACGGACTGTCTACTTTTGCACGTTCTGTGTCTACGTGAATCCACTGATGATCCAGTGTTGCGTCTGCAAAAAGGTTGATACGTTCCTGAGAGAGTTCCACATAATCGGAAACACCTATTTGTTGCCCTACCAGCTTTTCAAATTCTTCGTACGAGTTGATAATAACTTTTTCCATCGTCTCATCGTTTTATGGGGGTTATACATATTGATTAATGGGGCAAAAATAGGAAAAATAAATGATATGCCACCTATTTACATGACAAAAGCGTTAACATAAAATTTCATAGATGCTCCTGTCCGTTGAATGCCTGTTTCAGCGCCGTACTTAATATCCGATACCCTTTTCCATTCAAATGCAGATCGTCAATAGTCAGCTCCGGATTTAATCTGCCGTTCATCAATAATTGATCAAAAACATCCAAATAAATGACGCCTGTCCCTGTCAGTTTTGCACTATCTTCTCATTCAGTATGCGGATGAACTTGTTCACAGCCGTACTGTAATCATCATAATCATTACGGGGAAAAATACAAAAGAGATACGTTTTTCGGGAAGGAACCGCAAGAACAGCTTTCACATACCGCTCTACATAATCATCTGTATTTTCTTCATTCAGCTGATAAATGTCATTGCTCCCGAACTGAATCACTACCTGGCAGTCGGATGTATCTTCATGAAATGACTCGACATACGCCAGCCCTTCTCCGGGAGCACCGTAGTTCAGACATTCCCATTGAGGGAAATATACATTCAGTGCCCAGAATGCCATGTGGCTGTTACCTACAAAAGCGAATTTTGGTTTGTCTTCCATTTTATTCCTCTATTTTATTCCAACTACAAAACAAATATAGAATAAAATTCGCGGATTTGCCTTACTTTTGCAATCAATAACGATATTCAGATAAGAATCAATGATACATTTTTTCGACCAACCGGTTTCCCATATTGCACTACCGGAAAGGTTTACATACCCTTTCAACTATACTCCTCATCCGCTATGTGTATTAGCGGCCGAAGAAGTCAAAGCTTATATCTCGACAAAGAAAGAGTGGCTAGAGGAACTGACTCTCGGAAAAATGTTCGGAGTACTGATCGTACAAACCCAGGAAGAAGGATCTTCCTCTATCGGTTATCTTGCTGCTTTTTCCGGCAATCTGGCAGGAAAGAATCTGCATCCGTATTTCGTCCCACCTGTTTACGATTTGCTGCAACCACAGGGATTCTTTAAAATAGAAGAAGAACAAATTTCAGCTATCAATGTCCGTATCAGTGCATTGGAAGTTAATCCTCATTATCTGCACTTAAAAGAAAAACTGGACAGGGAAACGGAACAAACAAGGCTGGCTCTTATTCAAGCCAAAGAGGAACTAAAGACAGCAAAGAAAGAAAGGGAACTTCGCCGCAAGTCATCCCCTGCCCTGTCTAAAGAAGAACAGGACGCACTTGTTCGTGAAAGCCAATATCAGAAAGCGGAATTCAAGCGATTGGAACGGGGATGGAAAGAACGAATCAAAACGCTGGAAGAAGAGGTTATCACCTTTGAGACGGAAATAGAAAAACTAAAAAACGAACGAAAGCAACGTTCGGCAGCCTTACAGCAAAAGTTATTCGAACAGTTCCGTATGCTGAATGCGAAAGGAGAAATAAAAGACTTATGTACTATCTTTGAACAAACCGTACACAAAATCCCCCCTGCCGGAGCAGGCGAATGTGCCTTGCCCAAATTGCTGCAATATGCCTACCTTCACCAACTGAAGCCATTGGCTATGGCCGAGTTCTGGTGGGGAAACTCTCCGAAAACAGAGGTACGGCATCACGGTTATTATTACCCTTCGTGTAAAGGAAAATGCGAACCGATTCTGCAACACATGCTGCAAGGACTGGAAGTAGACGGGAATCCACTTTCGCCCCAAGCACACAGGAAGGAAGAATTAGAAATCGTTTTTGAGGACGAATGGCTGGTGGTAGTCAATAAACCATCCGGTATGTTGTCCGTTCCCGGAAAGGAAGAGGAGACGGATTCCGTTTACCATCGTGTAAAAGCTAAATATCCGGAAGCTACCGGTCCCATGATTGTACACCGGCTGGATATGGCTACTTCGGGGTTGTTACTTGTCGCCAAAACTAAGGAAGTTCATCAACACTTGCAGGAACAGTTCATCAATCGCAGTATTAAGAAGCGTTATGTAGCCTTGCTGGATAGAAATGGATTGAACCAGCAACTCGAAGAAACAGGAACCATCAATCTTCCTCTTTGCCTCAATCCGCTCGACCGCCCCCGGCAAATGGTCAGTGAAGAATACGGCAAACCGGCAGTTACCGAATACCGGATTCTGAACTATTCCGATAAGTACATACACATCGCCTTTTATCCATTGACAGGGCGTACCCACCAACTACGGGTACATGCCGCCCATCATCAAGGATTAAACTCCCCCATTCTGGGCGATGAACTCTATGGAAAAAAGGCGGACAGGCTCTATCTCCATGCTGAATATATTGAGTTCCGCCATCCCGTTTACGGCGATATCATCTGCATACAGAAGGAAGCGGAGTTCTAAAAATAGTTTCTTCCGATATGAACTAAATTCTTTTTGAAATGTATATAGGGGTAATTACTAACTTTCAAAAAGAACCTGACTATGAATTTTAAGTTTCGAATTACAAAGTATCTGGCAGTATCCGCACTGGCGGTGCTGCTGTTAGGAGCCTGCTCCAAAAACAACATTTATATGGATGTTGCCTATCCGAACGGAGAAGAAAATAGTGGCGGAGAAGAGGGAAACAATGACAATCCTGACAAAAAAGATGCACTCATTACTTTCAGTGCTTCCGTAGAAGGAAGAAATATAACGCGTGCCATGTCTCCGATGGGAAAAGGATTGCAGAGCTGGTTATGTGCCTACCCTTCCAATACCACCAATACGATAGAGGGAGAGCCTGTCGGTGAAGGCAACTATATCACTTCTTCTCCCGGAGTTTTGACGGGAATACAAAGTTATAAAATGTATCTCAGTAATGATATCTATAGTTTTTATGCGGTTTCCTGTAATTCCAGCAACCCCGCTCCTACCTTTACCAACGGCAAGTCCGAAGCATTATCCAATGGGGTGGATTATCTGTGGTGGCATGCCCTGCATCAGGATGTGACCAGTTCACAAGTCAACATTCCCATCACTTACCAGCACGTAGCCACTCAGGTCGTGATAACCATAACGGGAGGTGAGAATATTACACTCAACAAAGTACTCTCCGCCACTATTACTCCCACGAAACCGGGAGCTTTCATGGATCTGTCAACAGGGATCATTTCTTCAGAAGTCAGTTACGATAAGCCTGCCGACATGGGAATCAATGATTTCACGGTTCAATATATCATGCTTCCGCTGAAAAGTTCCGACCCGATGGCTTTAACGATGGAATTGATGGTCAACGGAGAAAGTTTCTCACGTACTTACAATACGACCATTACCCCGCCAGACAATATTCTGGCTGCCGGAAATTCATATCTTTTCCGTGCAGTAATCAACGAAAACTCCGTATCATTCGGTAACGTGAGCGTAAAAGACTGGACGGATGTAGATGAAAGCGGTAACCCGCTGTATCCGATACAAGACTAAAATATGATAAAGTGTGTGTCAAAAGTAACTAAACTCCCCTACGGGTATATTGACTTTTGACACACACTTCAATTATGCAACGACACTTGTCAGCACCTGACGTTTCAACCTGCGATAAACATAAATAAATGCAGGAATCAAAAACAAATCAGCCGCTATCCATGCCATCGGATCACCGTAACAAACAGCGATAAAGCCGAAAGCCGGGACGGCATAAATACTGACGAGAATACGTGCAATCATCTCCGACACTCCCGAAAACATAGCGAGATTAGTATATCCCACCCCCTGAATGGTATAACGCAGGATACAAAGTAACCCAAGCATCGGGAAGAAAGAGACTGATATATGCAGGAAAAGTTCTGTTTTCTCCAAGATCTCAATTTCCGACGGATCAACAAAAATCAAGGCAAAAGATTTGGCTCCCAGCATCAGAATCAAGAAAGTGACGGCTGTATAGATAACCATCATCAGCGTGCTGGCTTTAATCCCCGACCAAATACGTTCAGGCTTTCCGGCACCGTAATTCTGACCGCTAAAGGTAGCCATAGCCATACCCAGACTCTCCAACGGACAAAGGAAAAACATTTTGATACGCATCGCAGAAGTAAAAGCTGCCACACACGCCGTACCCAACGCATTATTCGCACTCTGAAGCATGATACTGCCAATGGCCGTAATGGAGAACTGCAATCCCATAGGAACGCCAATGGAAAGCAACGTCTTCGCCAGCTTCGACTGATACTTCCGTTCTTTCGGCGTGCCCCGCAGAATGTCAAACTTCCGATACATATAAACGTAACAAAGAAAAGCGGAAACTCCCTGCGAAAAGACAGTAGCAATGGCAGCTCCCATCACTCCCCAGCCCAGTACCAGAATACAGAATAAATCGAGAATAATATTGAGCACCGTAGCCAGTACCAAGAAATAGAAAGGTGTCTTACTATCTCCCAAAGCACGGATAATGCTCGACAACAGATTATAAAAGAAAGTACAAGGTATCCCGATGAAAGTAACAAGCAGATAAGCATACGCTCCTTCAAAGATATTCTCCGGTGTACGCATCATCTTCAGGATATCCGCACAATAAATACTGGTAAAGATGGCTATGACCACAGACATCACAACAGCAAGTTGCAGACTGACGGAAACGTAACTGCGCATCGTACTATAATCCCTCGCCCCAAACTTCTGTGCCACGGGGATACCGAATCCTCCACAACATCCGTTGCAGAAACCCAGAATAAGAAACACAACGGATGTACTAGCCCCGACAGAGGCTAATGCATTAATACCCAAAAACTTTCCTACAATTGCAGCATCAACAAGCGAATACGTTTGCTGCAACAGATTGCCGAACAAAAGCGGCAGAGTGAAATTAAAAATCAGAGGTAATGCCGGCCCTGCCGTCATTTCTTTAGAAGTTGCCATACGTCTATGTCCTAAAAATTGGCTGCAAAGATACAGAAAAATCCGGTTGAAAGATTCTAATCCCGCACCCTCTTTTTATTGACATAAATCAAAAAAAGACGAAGTGCCGGAAACTGTCTATCTCTTCACCAGCCTTTTCGGCGAACCATGCCAGGAACAACCCAGACAATAAACTTCCGTCAAATCAAATCCATCGGTGGAAGCTGCCGGATCTTTAGGCACAACTTCTCCATTTTCGAGTACATAGACCAAAAGACACTCTTTACGGTCATTCACCACATATAGGGCAGCAATCTTGCATTGCGGACATAATAACTTTCTCATGCCGCAAAGATACGCATAGTTTCCAGCAACGGCAATCATTCCAGCGGAAGTTCTTTGCAGAATATACGATCAGTTTATTATCTTTGCCGAAGTGAAGCCAGCCTCCAAAGCGAAAAGAAAACAAATGGAAACAGATAAAAAACCGCGTATCACTCAGGAAAAGAGAACAGTAGAGATCATGATCCGTCTCTATTGCCGGAAAAAAGAGAAGAATGCAACCCTTTGTCCGAAGTGCGAAGAGTTGCTCCGCTACGCACATGCCCGTCTTGACCATTGTCCGTTCGGAGAGAAAAAAAGCTCGTGCAAGAAGTGTCCCGTACATTGTTATAAGCCTGCCATGCGCAAACGGATGCGAGAGGTTATGCGGTTCTCCGGTCCCAGAATGTTATTCTATGCCCTTTAGAGGCGATACGCCATTTATTCTCCTGAGCGGCAAAGCTATACCGGCAAAATAGTCTTAACGGTTTTTCCAGAATCCCGGATAAAAGAGTAACAGAACACTGAAAAGTTCCAGTCTGCCTATCAACAT
>ERZ860009.734-NODE-734-length-13198-cov-1.160694_pt1 | contig 13198 bp, 20 predicted proteins | sample MGYA00510114_ERZ860009 | MGnify/ENA primary metagenome ERZ860009 (study PRJEB30046, sample SAMN00715177) | human gut metagenome | study: EMG produced TPA metagenomics assembly of the A metagenome-wide association study of gut microbiota in type 2... | reverse complement strand
TCAAGACTTGGGGGAGATGTCCAGTTATGTTCACTAATTGAGAGCAATCAGATGGATCTGGTCGTTTTTCTTCGGGATGCTGTAAATCCAAAATCATATGAACCAAACTCAGAGAGAATTTCTATTTTATGTGATATGTATAATATTCCACTTGCAACTAATCTTGCAACAGCAGAACTTCTTATAAAGTCACTTGAACGTGGTGATATGGAATGGAGAGAAATATATCAGTAGGAAAGCATATGCCGGCTAAGCTTTAATTAAGCTGATGCCGGCATAATTTACCTGTGCAGTACAGTTAATCGCTTAAATCCCTGATTCTGCCGTATACACTTATCTGGTACAGTCCACACAGACCAACAATTGCATATATTACACGTGATATCCATGTTGCCTGTCCAAATAAAAAAGCGACAAGATTAAAGTTAAAAAAGCCGATAAGCCCCCAGTTTATCGCTCCGATTATAATAATTGTTAAAGTAGTATAATCAATACATTTTGAATTCATATTCAACCTCCTTGATTTATCAGCTGCTTTTATTATTATGTCATTTAGTATTATAAGTATGTTTGAAAAATAATGGAATTTTAATCAGAAATGAGGATTATTATGGGAAATAATCACACCAAAGTCAATCGTAAAAAAGATAATAGAAAAAAAAGCAGCCGTAAAGTCATAAAATATAAAAGAAGACCGAAAGCAGCCGCATTTATATTTGCCATAATATTAATATATGTTGTAGGCTTTATTTCGCTTTACCTTACAAAATCAAAAGTCAGAACATATGAGGTTGATATGGGTGCTTTGACATCTGATGCAACATTTACCGGAATCGCACTTCGCACAGAAGAAATTGTTAATTCCGGATATTCAGGAGATATTATTATTATAAAAAAGAAAGCAGCCGTGTTAAAGTTGATGATACAATATGTACTGTAGATGAAACAGGCCGTGTATCACAGATTCTTTCACAGTATACAAAAAGCGATGAAAATTCGTTATCAAAACAGAATCTGGCATCAATCAAATCAATGCTTAATAACTTCCGCACTAACTATGACGGAAGCAATTTTTATGATATATATAACCTGAAAACAGACCTGAATTCCGCGGTGCTTCAGGCAATGAATGAAAATATAATCGCTAATCTTGACAGCATAATTTCAAGTACCGGAAGCCAGAATCTTTTCCAGACAATAAAGAGTGAAAAATCCGGTGTAGTCGCATACTATACAGATGGATACGAAAATGTTACAACAGATAATCTTTCTGCTGATTTATTTAATAAAAATAATTACAAAAAAGAAAATCTCAAATCAGAAGATATCGTAGTTGCCGGAAGCCCGGCATATAAACTCGTAACTGACGAAAACTGGTATATATGCATTATGCTTGACCAAAAAGATATATCAGCATATGAACTTGATAAAAAGTCAAGTGTATCAATTAAGATAAAAAAAGATAACATTATAACATCAGGTTCATTTACGCTTTCAAATAAGGACGGCAATTATTACGGAATAATTGGTCTCAATAAATATATGATACGATATGCCAATGAACGTTTTCTTGATATAGAGCTTACTTCGACAAGAACACAGGCCTTAAAATACCTGTTTCAGCAATTACTGAAGAAGAGTTTTATACAATTCCAAAAGCTTATCTTACAACCGGTGGAAACAGTAATACATATGGTTTTATATGTGAAGAATATTCAACAAATGGTGATAAAACAACACGTTTTGTTACCGCTGATATTTATAAATCAAATGATAATGTGTGCTATGTCAGCAAAGAAGATTTTACAGCCGGAAGTAATATTGTTAAGCCTGATTCAACAGAACGATATGTTATCGGTGCCTTGAAAAACTTAAAGGCGTATATTGCATTAATACCGGTTATACAACATTTAAACTTGTTGATATAATAGATGAAAACAATGAGTATATAATTTCAAAAAAAAGCATTTCGCACGGAGTGTCAATCTATGACAGAATAGTGCTTGATGCAGAAAAATACTCACTTAATCAGCTTATTTATTAAAAATATTTATAAAAGAGGTATGACATGGAAACTAATATTGCATTAAATATTGAAAATGTTAAACAAAATATTGAACAGGCATGTCTGCGTTCGGGACGCAATCCCAAAGATGTAACTTTGATTGCCGTAAGCAAAACGAAACCAAATGAAATGCTTATGGATGCCTATAATGCAGGTATGCGTACATTCGGAGAAAATTATGTTCAGGAGCTTGTCTCTAAGATTGATACTCTCCCTGATGATATAGAATGGCATATGATAGGTCATTTACAGACTAACAAAGTTAAATATATTGTTGGAAAAGTAGCTATGATTCATTCAGTTGACTCGGTAAAACTTGCCCGTGAAATAAGCAAAGAAGCTGTAAAAAGAAATTAACAGCTGATATTCTTATTGAAGTCAATGTTGCACTTGAGGAAAACAAATTCGGAATTACACTTGAAAACGGGATTGAAACAGTAACAGAAATTGCAAAACTTCCGGGACTTAATATACGAGGACTTATGACAAGTGCTCCATATGTTTCCAATCCTGAAGATAATCGTAAATATTTTCGCGATTTGAAACAATTATGTGTTGACATAAACAGCAAAAACATTGATAATATTCATATGGATGTCCTTTCGATGGGAATGACTAATGACTATATCACAGCGGTTGAGAGGGTGCTACAATGGTCAGAGTAGGTACAGCGATATTTGGGGCTCGTAATTATAACAAATAAATCAGGAGATAGATGTGATGGGAATTTTAGATGGTGTTATTAACGTATTCAAACTTCATGGTGATGATGACTATGATGACGAATATGATGATTACGATGAATACGATGAAGAAGACGAGGAAGACAAAGGTTCGACAAGAAAGAAACTTTTTGGTGGAAGCAAAAAGTATGATGATGATGCAGATGATGACGATACATCAGTAAAATCTACAGACAAGCCTAAGTTCGGAGGCAAAAAAGTCGTTCCGATTAAACCGGCAGGTTCAAGAGGACTTGAAGTTGTTGTAATAAGACCTGAATCAATGGAGGATGCAAGTGATATAACAGATACTCTTTTAAGTGGCAAGGCAGTAGTTCTTAATCTTGAAGGAATTCATGTGAGGTTGCACAAAGAGTTATTGATTACTCAGCTGGTTCAGTTATGCAATGAGGGGCAATCTTCAGAAAATAACAAGTTACATATTCCTTGTAACACCTCCTAATGTTGATATTTCAGGTGACATACCTGAACTTGTCGCAGGAGGAATAGACTTATCATCTTTTAAAAACTAAGAAAAACTGCCACCTGTTGCAATTACAGCTTCAGGTGGTATTTTACCATATGCAATAAAAAAATTGGAGTGCTATATGTCAAAATTAATTACAGTAAATTACAATCAGAAACCTTGTTATAACATTGTTATTGAAAATGATTTTTCAAAACTTGCCGAACATGTAACAAAACTTGAAATATCAGGAAGAAAACTTGCAGTTATAACCGACAGCAATGTTGGTCCGCTATATGCAGATAAAGTTGCACAATGTCTTAAAGAAACAGGCAACAACATATTTGTCTATACATTTGAAGCCGGAGAAAAGAACAAAAATCTTAATACAGTCCAGGATGTGTATGAATTTCTCATAAAAAATAAATTTGACAGAAAAGATATGCTTGTAGCCCTCGGCGGCGGTGTTGTCGGCGACCTTACAGGATTTGCTGCTGCAACATATCTTCGCGGCATTGATTTTATACAGGTTCCGACATCACTTCTTGCACAGGTAGATTCTAGCATTGGCGGAAAAACAGGTGTAGATTTCCGTGCATACAAAAACATGGTAGGTGCATTCCATCAGCCACGCCTTGTATATATGAACACATCCACACTTTCATCATTAAATACACGACTTTTTAATTCCGGTTTTGGTGAAATATTAAAACATGGTCTTATAAAAGATGCTTCATATTTCCAGTGGCTCAAAGATAATATTGAAAAAATTGCCGCTCTGGACAGTGGATATCTTGAAGAAATGATTTACAGAAGCTGTGAAATAAAGCGTAAAGTTGTAGAAAACGACCCTACTGAAAAAGGTGAACGTGCACAGCTTAATTTCGGACATACACTTGGACATGCCATTGAAAAACAGATGAACTTTGAACTTTATCACGGAGAATGTGTTGTTCTTGGCATGATAGCAGCACTTAATATATGTGTTGAAAGAGGCACAATCACAAAAGAAGAATATGATGATATTTATAATACTTTCAAAGCATATATTTTCCTATGACAGTTGATAAAACTACAATAGATGAGGAATTGACGCTTCAAAAAATGATAAAAAAATGGATGGCAACAAAGTAAAATTCATTCTTTTAAAAAAAGTCGGGGAAGCATACATTGATATGACTGTTGACGATAATACTATGCGTCGTTCTTTGAAAAATGTAGTTATAGAATAATCAATGAGGTGATATTTTTATATGAAAGAAAAAAACAGCAGCTTAAAATCCATATTAATATTTGTTATATCAGTTGCAATCCTTACATTTTTTGACCAGCTTAGCAAGATAATAATGGTTGATGCATTAAAGACTACAAAAACAATACCGCTAATCAAAAATGTATTGGAATTTTATTATATCGAAAATACAGGAACAGCCTGGGGAATGTTTGGCGGTGGAAGAATATTTTTCCTTGTGCTTACTGTTATCATTATGGCAGTTCTGGTTTATATCACATATAAACTGCCAACAACAAAAAAATATATGTTAATGCGTATTACAATAATACTTCTGGGTTCCGGTGCTGTTGGCAATTTTATAGACAGGCTTTTTCTTGGTTATGTAAGAGATTTTATATATTTCAGACTTATCAATTTTCCTGTCTTTAATGTCGCTGACTGCTATGTTACAATCGGACTTGCATTATTTATAATTATGATATTATTTATATACAAAGATGAGGACTTTAATTTTTTAAAGCCTGACAGAAAGGGCAGCAATGAGTGATTCACCTGAAACATTAATATTAAACGTTGATGAAGCGGCAGACGGAGTAAGGATTGATAAGTTTTTATCAGATACACTGACAGAATATTCACGTTCATTTATACAGAAAATAATAAAGGATGAGCTGGTACTTGCCAATGACAAACATGTGAAAAGTAATTATAAAGTAGCAGCCGGTGATGTTTTAAATATCACTGTACCTGAATGTAAAACACCTGAGATTGAACCGGAAAATATTCCTCTTGATATAATATATGAAGATGATGATATAATAGTTGTCAATAAACCAAAGGGAATGGTTGTTCACCCTGCAGCAGGTCATTACAGCGGAACACTGGTAAATGCATTAATGTATCACTGCAAAGATAATCTTTCCGGAATAAATGGTGTATCAAGACCGGGAATTGTGCATAGAATTGATATGAATACAACAGGAGTGCTTGTTACATGTAAAAATGATTTTGCACACAGCCGCATAGCTGCACAGCTTGCAGTCCATGATATAACAAGGAAGTATAATGCAATTGTATGGAATCCGTTTTCTGTGGAATCAGGTACAGTTGATGCACCGCTTGCAAGAAGCCGCAAAGATAGAAAGAAAGTAGCAATTGACCAGAGCGGCAGACGTGCAGTCACACATTACCGCGTCCTTAAAAATTTCAAACAGTTTGCACATGTTGAATGCCAGCTTGAAACAGGACGCACACATCAGATACGTGTACACATGTCAAGTATTGGACATCCGCTTCTTGGAGATGATGTATATGGAAGCGGTAAATCGCCATATAATATTACGGGGCAGGCATTACATGCAAGAGTCCTCGGATTTGTTCATCCAAGAACAGGTAAATATATGGAATTTGAAGCACCTTTACCGGATTATTTTCAAAAGATTCTTAATGATCTTGAAAGCAACGGCAGGTAGTAATAGGAGAGCATATAGATGAGAAGAAAAGAATTTATTGATATTATTTTAAACAGTATATCAGATAAATTTGATATTTATCATAACTATTATTTTAATGGCAGAAAATTTGTTATTTATGCATATTGCTACAATCACAACAATCGTTTTGAGACATCAGGCGATGAATCAAAACTTTGGGATACCCGCTGTTTTGAGCATCTGTTTTTTATAAACAGTGACAATCTTGACATGCACACATTAAATAATTTAAAAGATTTTGCCATAAACAGCATTGAGCCTCATTTCGTCAGAGGTGATGGAAAATATCCTGTTAAGCATCATCTGTATTCCCATATTTCGTTTATCATAATTACACGCAATAAACCATCTTATGAAGTTGAGGAGCAATAAAAAATATTACATGGAATAAATCATATATGTTTTCAGCCAAAGGATATTGCAATTTGAAAATGGTATGCGTAACACCACGCGAATACAGTGTAATTGCCAATGAAAATGCAAAAGATATAAAAGATTTCCTGATGGATATACTGCTTCATATTGATCATTATGAAGATTGAAAAGATTGAAAATATGTGAAAATTATATAAATTTGTAGATTTTTTATAAAAAATAATATATAATGTAAGCATAAAAATTCGTGCAGTTAAGGAGGACAATTGTTATGGATGAAAGAACAGTTATTACAATCGGCAGAGAATTCGGAAGCGGTGGTCATGAGATTGGACAGAAGCTCGCAGAAAGACTTGGTATCAAATGTTATGACAAAGAATTACTTGAGCTTGCAGCAAAGGAAAGTGGTCTTTGTCAGGAACTTTTTGCATCACAGGATGAAAAGCCAACAAACAGCTTTTTATATTCATTAGTTATGGATACATATTCTTTAGGTTATTCTAATTCATATGTTGATATGCCTATTAATCACAAGGTTTTCCTTGCTCAGTTCGATGCAATCAAGAAACTTGCACAGAAAGAATCATGTGTCATCGTTGGACGTTGTGCCGATTATGCACTTGAAGATGATCCATTTGCAGTAAGTGTATGGGTTAAAGCAAGTCTTGACAAGAGAGTTGATAGAATCAAAAAAATGTATGATCTCTCAGAATCTAAGGCTACTGATTTAATCCAGAAAACTGATAAGAGAAGAGCTAGTTATTATAATTATTATTCAAGCAAGAAGTGGGGCGAAGCAAAGAGCTATGACCTGTGTCTTGACAGCGGTGAACTTGGAATTGATGGTTCTATTGAACTCATCCTCAAGTATATCGAATTAAAAGAAAAGAACTTAGCAAAGTAAATTTTAGATTAATTAACGCGGCAGACAGTGTCCATGATTTCAAAAAACTATGTCAGTTGCCGCAAGTTTCACCATAATTTAGCTTATTTAAGGACAGATATATTTTCTATGGAATTCAAATATCAGAAAATTAAAAAGCTGGACATTAAAAAATGGCTGCAGGGCGGCAACTCAAAGATATATTTAATTATATTGGTTGTTTTCCTTGCAGCCGTAATTTTTGCACTAACCAGCATAAAAGAATTAAGCAAAAATTCACAATCCGACAATAATATCACACAATCTGACGAATCAGATAATAATAAAGAGACTTCGCTTTTGTTGAAAATAATCTCGGCTATAAATTGCGTGTGAACAAATCACAGAATTTTATTACCGTATACAAAAAAGACTCATCAGGTGAGTTTAAGCCATTATCTGTTTTTGCATGTTCTGTAAATTCTAATGTCAATACAGGTGACACTGTAATTTCAAACAAACAGACATGGAGTATGCTTGCATCAAATACATATGGTCTTATACATGTATTCTTGGTAATGGTGCATATATACATTCTGTACCTTATTGGTCACAAAATGTAAAACAGCTCAATGTAGATGCCTATAACAGACTTGGAATCACAGCAAATACAGGTTCTATATATCTTCAGGCAAAAGACGCAAAATGGATATATGAAAACTGTGGTGTTAATATTCCCGTTGAAATATATGAAGACGCAAATGAAAAAGCTCTTCTTGATTATAAAATACCGGATAAACTTGCTGCCGGTGCCAATTATGATCCTTCAGACACTGAAGCATTAAATGCTAATATAAATGGCAAAATAGATTATATGTCAGGTGTGAAAAACTGCCAGATAGCACTCAACCAGCCATTTGACAAATGGGAAGGTATCTATGCGGTTGATACAAACGGCAATAATATAACTTCATCAATAACAATTTCTGGAAATGTTGACGTTACAAAACCTGGAGTTTACACTTTGATTTATTATTTATCTGATAATTTTGGAACTGACCTTGCATACTACAGATATGTGACTGTCGGTGAAGGTGAGACATCAAATGCTACGGACAATAACAATATAAACAGCAGACAACAGCTGCTCCTTTGCCATCCGCAACCCTCACAGCCGCAGACACCTGCATCACAGCAACAGTCTTCCAATCAACAGCAGTAAATTTATTAAACAAAATCTATTCCTTTTATTATAATTTTATGTTATACTCTAATAGTTAAACTAAAAACTGAGGAATGGAGAAATAATATGTCTGATATTATAATTATGGTATCAATTGTTGTATATCTATTAGTTGTTGTTGCTATCGGTATACAATATTCCAAGAAAACAAAAGTTCAGATGACTTTTACCTTGGCGGAAGAAAGCTTGGTCCTTTCGTAACTGCTATGAGTGCCGAAGCTTCTGATATGAGCAGCTGGCTCTTAATGGGACTTCCCGGCGTTGCTTATCTTACAGGTGTAGCAGATGCAGCATGGACAGCGATAGGTCTTGCAATCGGAACTTACATAAACTGGCTTATAGTAGCAAAAAGAATACGTATGTATTCACAGGGATATGATGCATTCACAGTTCCTGATTTCTTTTCGAAAAGATTCGGTGGATGTAAAACCTTATCATGCATTGCAGCTATAATGATTGTTGTATTTTTCGTGCCTTATACAGCATCAGGTTTTGCAGCATGCGGTAAATTATTTTCAGCCTTTTTGGTGTCAGCTATCTTTCGGCAATGGTTATAAGTGCTGCTGTAATCGTATGTTACTGTACATTAGGTGGTTTCCTTGCTGCAAGTACAACAGACCTTATTCAGAGCATTGTTATGTCTGTAGCACTTATTGTTGTTGTTGTTTTCGGTATAAATGTTGCCGGAGGATTTGATGCTGTTGTTGATAATGCAAAGCAGCTTCCGGGCTATCTTGGATTATTTAAAACATATTCAGCCGAGACGGGTACAGCATCCAATTACAGTTTCTTAAAAATATGTTCTACACTTGCATGGGGACTTGGTTATTTCGGTATGCCACATATTCTTTTAAGATTCATGGCAATAGAAGATGAGAAGAAGTTAAAATTGTCCAGACGAGTTGCTTCAATCTGGGTTGTAATTTCACTTTCAGTTGCAGTATTTATCGGTATTGTAGGTTACGGCATGTCAAAAGCAGGTGCTCTTGATATTCTTACAGGTTCAAACTCTGAGACAATTATAGTAAAAATTGCTCATCTGTTAAGCACTCATGGTGTAATCGCTGCCATAGCTGCCGGTGTTATTCTTGCCGGTATTCTTGCCGCAACAATGTCAACAGCAGATTCACAGCTTCTTGCCGCAGCTTCCGGAATATCTCAGAATCTTGTAAGAGAATGTATGGGTGTTAAGCTTTCAGAAAAAGCAGCTTTAATTGTTGCAAGAATTACAGTTGTTATCATCTCAATTGTAGCAGTATTTATGGCCGGCAACCCTGACAGTTCAGTATTTGAAATCGTATCATTTGCATGGGCTGGTTTTGGTGCAACATTTGGTCCTGTAGTCCTTCTTTCATTATTCTGGAGAAGAGCTAATAAATATGGTGCAATATCAGGTATGATTTCAGGCGGTATTATGATATTCCTTTGGAAATATGTAATATCAGGATTTGGCGGTGTCTTTGCAATATATGAATTATTACCGGCATTTATCGTTGCAATTATCGTAAATGTTGTTGTGAGTCTTCTCACAAAAGCCCCTTCAAAAGAAATTCTTGATAAATATGATGAAGTAAGAGCAATTGAAATTAATGCATAATATATTTTAAATACAAAAATTCCTGTCCGACTTAATAAATCAGACAGGAATTTTTATTGTTATTTATCATTAGTCATTTTAATTATCAGCCTCTGTACGCAGACGTACAATATTTCGTGCACTGCGTTTATTTTCATCGACAATCTCTGCATAATGCTTTCTTGTAGTATTGACGTCTTTATGACCAAGAACATCAGCAACAAGGTAAATGTCCTTGCTTGCCTGATAAAGATTGGTACCATATGTACTTCTTAATTTATGTGGTGTTATATGCTTGACAGTTGTTACGGTAGAAGCATATTTTTTAACAAGAAGTTCAACCGAACGTACACAAAGCCTTTTATTTTTTGAAGAAATAAAAAGTGCATTTTCATGTCCTGAATCAGGATTCATCTTTTTGCGTTCTTCCATATAATCAAGCAGTGCCGCACGTACTTCATCGCCAAAGTAAACAAAGCTTTCCGAACCACCTTTTCTTACGACTTTAATTCTGTCATTATCAAAATCAACATCATTAATATCAAGTCCTACACACTCTGATACACGGATACCTGTACCAAGTAGAAGAGTAAGAAGTGCTAAATCCCTGCATTTTAATTTTTCATGTGTCCTTAACTGTGCCGTTGTCAGCTTATTGCCATTTTCAACATTATCAAGAAGTTCAGCAACCTCATTTACATCAAGACGTGTAATTGCTTTATCGTGAATTTTAGGCATATCAACCTTCAGGGACGGATTATTTAATATCAGCTCAATCTGTAGTAGTAACCATAAAAACGTCTTAATGAGCATAATTTACGCTTTGCAGCACGTTCATCATTAGTGACAGTCGTTCCATCCTTATCATAAACCTTCATATATCTTAAATAATCAGAAATATCCTGTCCAGTTACACTTTCAATATCATGAAGGTAAAATCACTTATCTGATAATTACTGTACTGTGGAAATTCTGCTATCAGAAACTCAAAAAATGTTTTCAGATCTCTTGCATATGCAAGACGTGTACGCGGCTGTTTTGAATACTCGAGACTGTTAAAATACTCACGACAGAATTCCGGAAATATTTTAAGCAGTTCATTTATCTTCTGGGCATATTTTATATTCTGTTGTTCCAATCGCTAGACTTTTGTATCTCTTTGCTAATTGCCATAATAGCCTCCTTAATCACACATAATCACTTCGCCAAACTCCAGTTTAACGAAGTTGGAGTGATGAATTAATATATACCCGTGCATGTTCTGCATGGGTATATATATTTTTATAACATTACATTATTTTGAAACAATTTTTCCATTGTACAAACGTTTCTGGACAATGTTTATATTGAATGCTTTCTGATATTTTTTAATCTTATTTAATTCATTCTCGGTTATGATTGATATACACAATCCCTGTTCGTTGTTACGTCCGCATCTGCCGGCACGGTGAAGATATTCTGTTGGTTCTTCCGGAAGATTCACATTAATAACTGTTGATACATGATCAATCTGTAATCCTCTTGCAGCAACATCCGTTGCCAATAGATATTGAAGTCTGCCATTTGAAAATCTTCAACAGCTTTTTTCTTAGAGTGTTTATCTATATTACCTGCTAATGCCGCAACATTGTAATTATGATATTGTAATTTCTGTAATGATTCTTCAAGGTCGTACTTTGTATTAATAAATATCATTGTTTTATCTGAATTAACAGCTTTCGCAATCTTACGAAGTGTCTCAATTCGTTCACGACGGTCTGATATTATAAATATATGTTTTATTGTTTTAGGTATAAGTTCTTTATTTTCCTTTGACAATTCATATATAACAGGATTATAAGTTATTGTATTAGCCTGCTTTATTGTCTTGTTACTTATACTTGCTGAAAATAAGAGAACCTGTGTCCTTTTCATAAGAGACTTTCTTATGAAAATAATGCTCTCAAGATATGTTTTATCCATAAGCTTATCGGCTTCATCAAGTATAAGTGTCTTTACATTATGAACTTTTAACTTCTTCATTCTTATAAGCTGAGCAGCTCTGGATGGTGTTGCAACAGCAATTACAGGCTTAATCTTCAGACTTTCAATCTGACGTGTAATATTTCCGTCACCAATCAACATAAGTGTATGTGCATCTGAATGCATATTATCAAACAAGAGCTGAATCTGCTTATTAACCTGTGATGCCAATTCCTGCGTTGGTACTAAAACAAGTGCCTGAAGTGTATTCTCAGACAAATCAACTGACGATAAAACAGGAAGCAGATATGCAAGTGTCTTGCCGCTTCCGGTGCTCGAACATGCTATAACATCTCTTCCATCAAAAACCGGCTTTGCCACTTTACACTGTATCTGTGTAGGCTGTGTTATATTTTGAACCTGTAATGCGTCAATTAATTCAGGTTTTATTAATAAATCTTTAAATGTCATATTAAACTCCGATTATTATATAATATATTAATGTATAAATTATATCAGATAAAATATCCAAAGTCCATACAATCATAGCCTTTCATTCGTGTCCATCCTATTCATACACTACATGCCAGGGTATCATTTTGTATAATATATAACTATATTCTGTCCCGAATAAATAGTATCATCTGTCATATTATTAAGTGACTTTACTGCATTGATATACTGCTGATGGCTCTCACCATCTGAAGCATAAGAATCTGCGATATTCCAAAGTGTATCATCAGGCTGCACTGTAATACTCGTATAGAAACGCTGTGTCTGTGATTTCTCCGGATTAGAATTAGATGCATTCACAATTATTATTCCATAAATACCAGCCACCATAATAACAGCAAGCACAATAGTTATTAAAGTCTTCTTTGCTGATAAATGTAACCATCTCCTGCGTGAATGTCTTCTCTTATTGTTCATCATAATAAAAACCTCCTCAAAAAATAAAAATGTAAAAACCATAAATATAACTATATAAATAAGCATCTATGAACAGTTGTTCCGAATAAACGTTCTGTTTATGCTTGGATTATAGAATAAGAACATTTGTTTTCAATATGATTCAAGTAAAAAATCGAACATTTTTTCGGAAAATTTGTTTGATTTTTTACATTTTAAATGTTATAATAAACAAAAATATTATATTTTATGGATAAACGAATTAACTGGGAGGTATGTTTAATGGCATCC
>ERZ860009.733-NODE-733-length-13220-cov-1.857121_pt1 | contig 13220 bp, 8 predicted proteins | sample MGYA00510114_ERZ860009 | MGnify/ENA primary metagenome ERZ860009 (study PRJEB30046, sample SAMN00715177) | human gut metagenome | study: EMG produced TPA metagenomics assembly of the A metagenome-wide association study of gut microbiota in type 2... | reverse complement strand
GATGGTTGTGTAAGATATGCAGATATGCTGATTAATTCAACTTCCGCTTTCCGTCCGGCATTTGTGGAAGACCCCGAACAATGGTACAATATCTTCTTCCCGGGCAACAGCAACGGTTCTATATTTGAACTAAACTTTGATCAGTCACGCAATCAATCTCCTGACGATGATGCTACAGCGAGTACATATCCTTCGCCATCTAACGTTTATCCTTGGACACAATCGACAGTTGCCAGTCTTCAATTCTCGAACGCAATGTGTAAGCGTTTGTTTGACGAACAAACTGATCAATGGGTGACTTCCAACACTGTTCGTGGCTATGGCAATACGTTTGTTCTTTCTTCGGGAACCGTTATTGGTAACTCCAATACAGAAGGCTATCTTCCCTTTAAGTTCAGAATCGGCGGAAAGGATGGATTGTCTACGACTCGTTCTTATAAAGATGCCAACTGGATTCTCTATCGCATGGCAGATGTATTGCTGATGAAAGCTGAGGCATTGATCTGGAAAGGCGGCGAAGCAAATTTCGCACAAGCTTTGGAACTTATCAATAAAATACGTACCCGTGCCAACGTCACTACATTAAGTGTTCAGACGAATGCTGTATCACAAGAAAATATGCTCGGATACTTGTTGCAGGAACGTGATCTTGAATTTGCTGCGGAAGGAAAACGCTGGTATGATCTTTTACGCTTCGGCAGGTCACAGAACTTTAAATATAAAGATCAGTTTATCAATATGATCATTGAGAACAATTCTACGGTTAGCGCTAGTTGGATACGTTCGGTACTGAAGAATACCGATGCTTGGTATTTGCCTATTAGTCAGGGTGAGATCGACAGTAACCCGAATTTAATACAGAATCCTTATTATGATGTAACTGCAAATTAATATATACTATGAAGAATATTGTAAGATTTTGCTTAATGATTTTGTGCATCACTTGTTATTCCTGTGATGATCCGTACAAGGATACGGTATTTAAAGTATATGATGTACAACCTGCGGCAACCTATCTCCAGAACCGTCCTGACGATTTCTCCGAATGGGTGAAAGTGTTGAAATATGGAGATTTGTTCAACGCTGTAAATCGTGCAGAGGATGCTTTCACTGTGTTGGCACCTACTAACGATGCAGTTCTCCGCTTTTATGAAAAGAAGGGAGTCACTTCTATCGAAGATTTGGGATATGAATATGCCCGCACTCTTGTTACATATCATGTCATCAATGACTCCATTGATCGGGAGGATTTTGTGAAAAGCGGTGAACTGCCTGGCAGAACACTTTCGGGAGATGCATTGAAAGTATCTTTCGGTAACGAAGGTGGCGATAAATCTGTTTACATTAACAAAGAAGCTCATGTTAGCGAATTAGCTATACGCACAGCCAATGGGCGTATATATGTGCTTGATGATGTGTTGAGTCCGGCAGTAGAGACTATCTACGCACGTCTTTCAGACAAGGGTAATTATAAGATATTCTGTGAAGCGTTGGAGAAAACAGCATGGAGCGATTCGCTGAGTGTTGTGAATTCCGTACTCGAAGGTCCGTTAGGCATGAGAGTAGAATTGCGTAAATATTTCACAGTATTTGCCGTATCCGATGCTGTATTTGCACAGGAAGGTATCACCAGCTTTAGTGCTTTGGCTGCCAAGGTTGGAGCATTGACCGACGATTATGAACTTCCCAATAATGAGTTGAACAGGTTTATAGCTTACCATATAATGGATGGAGAACATACTCTTGAATCTCTTCGCACATTCTCCAAACCTTTTGACAGAGAAACATGGGAATATAGAAAGATGTTGAATACCAGAGCTACAAACGACTTGATCTTGATTTCTGAAAACGGATTAAATAATGGAGTTAAATTCATAGAGGAACAAGCTGACGAGATTGTGAAAAACGGATATATCCAACCAATTGACGGATATCTGCCAGTGAAAACCGATTTTGAACCAATACCTGTTATTTTTGATTTCTGTGATTATCCCGAAGTATCTTCATACATTGCTGCTAAAGGAAAAGGACAACTTTATCAGCAGGTTTCACGTGACGATGATGATACGTACACTGCATTAACGAAATTCATCGGCAGACAAGAGATCGTTCCACAAGTTTCATCCTACAAAATAGAAATGGGACCTAGCGGTACGTTGGCAAGCGACTGGAGTTATTTGTCATATTGCACCAAAGGTGCTAACACTTCGGGCAACTGGACTAAGTTGATGAACAATGATGCCTTGGTGGTCAATATAGGATACAACGGTACATTAGATTTGACTATTCCTCCCATTTTAGCCGGAAAGTATAGAATTACTTTGTATTACGCATACGATCCGTCTATGAAGTTTATCGGTGAAAGAGGAGAAGGGAGTCAAGCTGGTTTGACCAATTTTAGATTAGATTCTAAACGACTGGCAGGTGGTGATAACAAACGTATTTACGATGGAAAGACGGGAGATGTACAAGATTGTTTCAATACACCGTTAACATCCAATTTGAGCGGAGAGGAAACTGCGTTTGAATTTACAACGACTGCTTCTCACACATTGAATGTAGTTGTGGTAGATCCTGCAGCCAGCTCGCATAATAAATTCCGTATGTATTTTGATTATATATTGTTTGAACCTGTAATAGAATAACAACCATGAAGAAAATTAGATATATCATAGCATCAGCTTTGGTTTCGATTGGACTCTGCGCCTGTACGGATACTTGGGATTCGCATTATTCCAAGTGGGAAACGGTGATTGACAACACGGAGATTCAAGCGGTGGATGAGCCGGCAGCCGACTTTTTAAAGACTGCTCAGGATTATAGTAAAATGTATGAACTGTTTGATAAAACAGGCGTGATTAAAACTTGGCAGGAGAAAAACCTGATGTATACTATTATGGTGGTGGGTAATGAATCTACCGCTAATGCCAACCAACCTGTTACAAAAGCAGAAGGTAGCGAAGGACAAGCAACCGCTGAAGAGATATTTAAGGCGGAAGCACACATTACTGATGCTCTTCTTTCACCCAGTAATCTGGAAGATGGACAGCGTCTGTTGATGTGGAACGGTAAGTATGTGACTGTAAGAATCTACGATGAGCCTGTGGATGGCATGGAACCGGGAATTTATTTCAATGGTTCGAAGGTGAAAAAGGTGATTAAAACTAACAATGCCTACATTTATGATTTGGAAGATTATATCAATACTCCTAAGGCATTAATGGAATATCTGAAAGATTTGCCGGATGAAGAATACTCTATTTTTAAGGAAATGGTATTGAGCCGTACACAAAGAGTATTTGATAAAGCTGCAAGTACACCTATAGGAATTGATAAAACAGGAAATACGGTATATGACTCTGTATTCACAGAAAAGAGTCAGTATTTTGCAGATAAGAAGTTAGATCTTTATTCAGAGAACATTACCGCTACATTGCTGGTACCATCTAATGACTTGATAGAAAATGCGTTGAAAGAAGCAAAAGAGAAGTTGAAATCGTGGAATATGGAACGTGAAGACTCTATTTTGAACAACTGGATATTCCAGACAGCTTTCTTTAGTAAAAAGTATGTAAAACAAGACTTTATTTATAATGAGAGTGATCCGGCTTCAACGCAGGACTTCTATTCTGTTTTTGATCAACAATGGCGTACAACAGTTAATAAGGTAGATCTTGATAATCCGGTAGAGTTGAGTAACGGCGTTGCTTACAAGATAACTTCATTGAAAATACCGACCAACAAGATATTGATTTGGAGAATCAAGGAACGTTTTGAGACGTTTGACCAATTGACGGATGAAGATAAAAAGTACTATTATCCCGGATATAATTACATCAGTACTTATCTGAAAGATATCGGCGAGAATGTGCAAATGAATCGTGTAAAACAATATGTAGGTGCCAATCAGCCCAAACCGTGGCTACCGGCTGTTTATTGTAAATCTATGATGTTGTGGGTTGTGGATACCGACAGACCAGGTATTTTTAAGTTCAAATGCTATCGACTGGTTGAAGACAAGGCTTCTACTACAGGCTTTACGGCTGTGCCTTATAAAATACCTGCCGGACCATACAATTTCTATATGGGATTCAACGGCTCTCGTTCGCAAGTAAATGCAACCTTTTATTTGAATGGCAAGAAGATTCCTAAATGTGAAAGCGGCCCTATTCCATCCTCTACCATGAAAGGTTCCAATCATGACCGTAGTGGCGGTGGATATAGCGAACTTTACAAAGATAGCAGGTACGACCGTGACGGATCTACGGATCTTGGGGTTGTCATATTTGACAAAACGGAAGAACTTGAAGTAACGATTGAATTTACGAAAGGTGCAAAAAGTGACATGGAACCCACCACTTGGTGTTTCCGTCCAACAGTAGATTTGTATTAACCTTGATAAACAGGATATGAAAAAGATAAAAAGAATACTTAGTATTTCTGCGCTACTCGTATGTGGGGTGGCAAATACATGGGGACAAGGAGGCCAGAAACTAACAGGTAAGATTTTGTCAGCGACAAATCAGCCGGTTGAAGGCGCCATTGTCACAGTACTGGATACGATGAATGTAACTACAAACAAAGAAGGTGCATTCCAGTTTGAAGTGAAGGATCTTTCTAAAGCTGGCGAGATTTCTGTATGGGCTCCGGGGTATTTCTCCGTGAAACAGCTAATCAGAGAACGTTCGAATATTGTGATTACTTTGATTCCGGAAAATCAATATAAATATAATGAGACTATGATTCTCCCCTTCCGTCGGGAAGGGGAAATGCAGTTGGAAGACTATACGGCTGCTACTAATATCGCTAAGAAAGATTTTATGCCGGGAACTACGAAGATTGATCGCGCATTGACAGGACAAGTTGCCGGTTTACAAGTGAAACGCAGTAGTGGTATGCCGGGAGAAGGCAGTTATTATAACTTGCGAGGGATCCGCACATTGACTGGTGATAACGCTCCTTTGATTGTGATAAACGGTGTGCCCCACATGCCCGATAAAACACCTTCGGCACTGATTGATGGCTTTACACGCGATATCTTCCAGTTTTATCATTTGCAGGATATACAGAATATCACTATATTGAAAGGTGCTGAGGCGGCCATGTATGGTTCAATGGGCTCCAATGGTGTAATCTTGATCGAAACAGACGGTACGGCATCCAATGACTTGGAGACGCGAGTAAGCTATTATGGATCATACGGAATCAACTGGAATGATAAGCGGATGCCGGTGATGGGACTGGATGACTACAAACAGTATCTGGCAGATATGGGAATGACTATTTCTAAGGACCCGCAGAACTTTTATAACAATTTTCCTTTCATGCAGAATCCGAACGATCCACGTTACAACTATCTGTATAACAATAATACAGATTGGCAGGATTTGATTTACAAGAACACCGCTTCCACCGATCATCTTTTCAGAGTAGAAGGTGGTGATAATATTGCTAAGTACGACCTATCATTAGGGTATTACCGCGAGAATGGCCTGATGGATAACACAAGTATGGAACGTTTTCATACATTATTGAATGCTAATGTATTGGTCAATAAACAACTGAATATTTTTGCAACGGTAGGTTTGGCTTATATGAACGGACATTATCAGATGCAGGGCATGGATATTACGACGAATCCTATATTGGCAGCTTACGCAAGATCTCCTTTCCTGAGTCCATATGAAAAAGACCGCGAGGGAAATACGTTAAAGACTTACGCATCGCATTTCTATGGACGGAGCAAGAGCCGAGATTACAGTGTCAGCAATCCTTTAGCTATCGTTAACACGTTGGATTCTCGCAATCGCCAATATGATCTGAATATGAAAGCCGGTATCGCATACAACCCTTTCCGTGAACTGACACTGACCGGAACAGTAGGTCTGTATTATAATTACGATAACGAACATCTCTTTATCCCCGGAGCAAGCGAAGCCACTATAGTGCCGCTAAGCGATAAATATGGTTTGCGAAATAATGCGGTAAGCGACGGAGTAGCTGTAACAACAAACTTTTTCGCCAACTTGAATGCAAGTTATAAGAAAACATTCAATTATGTTCATCAGTTGAATGCAATAGCCGGATGGCAGTTGATGACTACTAAAAACGAATATGATGCAGGAGAAGGGCGCAACACTGGCAATGACTTTTACCAGACATTAGGCAGCACGATTGACGGAAGACGCTTCTTGGGTTATATCAATAGCTGGAACTGGACAAACTTTTACGGACACGCCGACTATACTTACAATAATATGGTACAGGCATCTGTGAATATAGCTGTTGATGCAGCTTCTTCTACCGGTACGGATGTAGCTCGTTTCTATACATATCCGTCAGTAGGAGTAACCTTGCTGGGAAAAGGATGGAAACCGCTTCTTGATGCTACATGGCTCAATAAGTTGAATGTACGTGCCGAATACGGACTGACAGGTAACTCACGCTTCTCTTCACAGATGGGTGGATACTATTATTCTACAGTGCCTTACATGCAGTTGTCAACCATCGTTCGTTCTAATATTCCGAACGTATCATTGAAACCGGAGAAGAATGCTTCTTTGAATCTCGGATTGGATTTGTCTGTATTAAACAATCGCCTGAACGTATCTTTTGATTATTACAACAATCAAATCAGCGATATGATCTCAGCCATGCCTCTTTCATCCGTTTATGGATCGGTTCCTTATTATGCGAATGTAGGTAAGTTGGAGAATACAGGTATAGAGTTGTCAGTGCAGGCTTCATTGGTGCGCACTCGTAATTTCGAGTGGATCGTAGGTGGAAACATCACTCGCTCCAGAGATAAGATCAAGTCATTGGGTGGTGAAGAACAAATTGTGTTGAGTTACGATAATGGTGTGCAGATGGTCAACCGTGTGGGAGAATCTCCTTACCAATTCTACGGTTATCAGGCTGACGGAGTATATTCCACACAAGCTGAAGCTGACGCTGCAAATCTCAGTAACCGTACCGGACGTCGTTATAATGCCGGAGATGTACGTTTTGTAGATCAGAATGGCGATAACCGTATTGACGATAAAGACCGTATTCTTCTTGGCAGTGCTGCTCCCTCGTACTTTGGAGGTTTCTATACACAATTGAAATATAAAGGATTTGCTCTTTCTGCAGAGTTCTCATATTCAAAAGACAACATCGCATACAATGCTGTCAGACAACAATTGGAGGCTGTGTCTACTACCAACAACCAAAGTATTGCAGCCGTAAACCGTTGGACAGTAGAAGGACAGAAGACCGATATGCCGAAGGCAACATGGAAAGATCCTGTGGGCAACAGCTATTTCTCTTCTCGCTGGATGGAAGATGCATCTTACCTGAGAATGAAGAATGTGACATTAAGCTATACTTTCTCTAAAACACTTTGGAATTTCTTCCGTTCGGGAACAATATATGTGACAGGCGAGAACCTGTTGACCTTCACCGATTATTTGGGAATGGACCCTGAATTCTCTTATTCTTATGCTGAGAATATGCAAGGTTTTGATAATGCAAAGCTAATGCAACCTAAAACAGTGAAAATGGGCGTTAATTTAAAATTCTAATGAAAATGAAAAAGTTTAAGATAGAAATAATACTTATGGGGGTGTTGGCGATGATATTCGCTTCGTGTAGTGACTTCTTTGAGCCAAACAATGATACGACCTTGAATGGTGACAGATATATCAAGGAAGGCAGCGAGCTTTATTCCGGTTTTCTGGGTATCATCACAAAGATACAAGCTATCGGAGACAAAGCTATTTATCTGACCGATATGCGTGGAGAGCTGTTGGAACCTACCGAAAATACACCGGCAGACCTTTACAGCATCTATAATTATGATGATGATTTGAGCGGTAACACATACGCCGACCCTGCTAAGTATTATGATGTAATTATTGCTTGCAATGATTATTTGCAGAAAGCAAAAGAATACAGGGATACACATGTTACTACCGTAGATGACGATGATTATAGAGGTCTGATTAGTAGTACGGTGAGATTGAAAACATGGACTTATCTCATGTTGGCAAAGATATATGGACAAGCTATATGGTTCGACGATCCGATGCAAAGCATGAAAGATATCGTCAGCCAGACTCCTAAGAACCTGAGTGAGCTTGTCGATGAATGCGACAAACTGTTGAATACAGGCTTTGATGGAATAAACGGTACATACAATATGTCATGGAATGAGTGGCTTGATCCAGCTAACGGAGCTACTTCCACAAACGATGAATATAAAAGATGGAATATGATGGTTCCCGGATACTTCGTATTACAGGCAGAAATCGCACTTTGGAAAGGGGATTATCAGAAAGCGGCTACAACGATTCTTGGAGAAATGAGCAGAACTTTTGCGTTGGCTGAGTATCAAGGAAATGTTGCTAATATCAAGTATATGCGTTCGGGAAGTTACGGTAGCAATTACGGTCAGCAATATGATTCTGAGATGCCGGTGTTGACAGCAGCTGAATCTGTTATTATGTATGATTACAAATACAATCAGCAGAATTCGTTATTGAATCATTTCGACCGTAGCGGAAGCTATATGATGCGTGCTTCTGTGCCAGGATCAAAACGTTTTGAAGATATTACTTTCAATCCGTCTGCCGATGCAACGGCTATTAAAACATCTGATGCGCGTTTCAGAGCCATTCAGGAAATCGAAAAAGATGTGGAATATACGATACGCAAATACCGTGGATTTAGAAAGAGCGGACATTCTGTTGCTCATGACGATACATATATAATGATTTATCACACTTCTGATCTTTATTTCATGGCGATTGAAGCGCTGAATAATATGGGACGTTTTGAGCCGGTATCCGTCTTGATGAATACTGGTGTGGATCCCTTCTACGGAGCCGGTGTAGTATTGGGCGAACAATGGCAAGGACTGAATTGCAACTGGGGATTGTGGACAACACTTTATGCGGGATTCCGCCGCACGTATGCCGATAACGGTGTTCGCGGTATTTTAGGACTTGGCAAGCGCGATATGTGGCAGACCCCGGAAGACATCAAAGAGGAGATTGTAGCAGAACAAAAATTAGACGGTTTGAGTGACGAGGACAAGATCAAAAAGCATAATGATATTGAATTGGTGAAAGAAGCCTTCTTGGAATTCCCTTGTGAAGGAAAAACTTATCCGCTTATGATTCGTGTGGCAAAACGTTGGAATGACTATTCATTCATAGCAGATTTTGTCGGGCAGAAATATGAATCCGATCAGGCTAAACAAGCAGAAGTAAAAGCCAAGATTATGAATGGTGCTTATTTCGTACCTTGGGACTTGCAAGGTAAGTCTTCTTCTCATTAAATAGCATGTTTTTCAATCAAAAAAAGATAATTATGAAAGATATAACAAAAATAACGTACTTACTTTTGGGACTGATGTTATCAGTCCCTCTAGCCGCACAAAAGACATATTATATGGATCCTGAGGGAAGTGATTCTAATCCGGGAACTTCAGATAAACCTTTTGCCACTTTAGTAAAAGTGCAGGAAGTGGTAGTTGCGGGAGATGTAGTTTATATCAATCCGGGAACATATGTGGTTCCCGCCAATCAAGTGCCGATGACAACTACCAATAGCGGACTTTATCATTGTGTATTTCATATGAATAAAAGTGGTGAAGTAGGTAAACCTATTTCTTATTTGGCTAATCCGAATAAACAGGGGAGGCCCATTTTTGATCTTTCGCAGGTAAAACCGAAAGATCAGCGTATTACGGTGTTTTATGTTACAGGTTCCAATCTTTATCTAAAGGGATTTGATGTCATCGGTACGCAAGTGACTATTACCGGTCATACGCAATCAGAGTGTTTCCGTATTGTAAAAGGAGCCAATAATAACAAATTTGAAGATTTGAGAACGCATGATGGTATGGCAATTGGTTTCTATTTGCTTGGAGGAAGCAATAATCACATCTTGAACTGTGATGCTTACAACAATTATGATTCGGTTTCCGAAGGTGGTAAGGGGGGCAATGTTGATGGTTTTGGCGGTCACATTAACTCATCTTCAGTTGGCGAAGGCAAAGGCACGGGAAATGTGTTCGAAGGATGTCGCGCATGGTACAATAGTGATGATGGTTTCGATTTGATCAATTGCTTCGAGGCTGTGAAGATAATTAATTGTTGGTCTTTCTTGAATGGGTATAAACCCGGAACCAAAGAAGTTGCTGGTGACGGTACCGGTTTTAAAGCCGGAGGCTATGGAATGGCTGCCGACAAACTGCCTGCCATACCCAGTGTGATCCCTCAACATGAGGTACGGAATAGTTTGGCTTATTACAATAGATTGAGAGGATTTTATGCCAATCATCATTTAGGTGGAATTATATTTGAGAGCAATACGGCTGTCAATAGCGGAGAAAACTATAATATGACAAACCGTGAGTCACCTCTGGCGCTTCCTCCGACTGATGTCAATGGATATGATCATATGGTTAAGAACAACTTATCATTGGTTACAAGATCGGGTAGTAAGCATATTGTAATGGTGAACAGGGCGAAGAGCGAAGTATCCAACAATTCGTTTGATGGTAGCGAGGAAGTGATAGAAACCGATTTTATTAGTTTGGAAGAAGCGGAATTGATGAGAGACCGCAAGCCTAACGGAGATTTGCCTGATGTTAATTTCGGAAAGCTGACTACTGATGCGGAATTACGTTTTTGGGGAATGGGATGTTTTGCTACAGGTGAACCTACTGATCTTGATTTTGGTTGGTTGAAGAAGCCGACAATTGTTGTAGTTGGAAGTAAAGCCAGTGTAGTGGGACCCGAAGCTGCATCGTTCACGAAGATGTATGTGATTGTAGATGGCGAAGAAACGACGGAGTTTGATAAGAACTCAATAGACTTGTCTGATTTTAGCGGCGTGCTTGAAGTGAAGGCAGTCATTGAAGATGCAAACGGAAACATTACAAAATCTATTGCGCTTAAATTTAAAAGATAAAACGGATAAACTTAGAATAATATGAAACAGTTTATTAATATTTATATAATATCTTTTGTCTTGATATTATCTCAACTCAGCCTCTTTTCGTCTTGCAAAGACGAAGATACGGTTGCTGAACTGAAGCTTGATCGTATAGCTATTCAAATCAAAGAAGGAAGTGAAGGTATACTAAAGATTGAAAGCGGAAGCGGTGGATACCAGTTTTCTTTTTCTGAAGAAGGTTATGCTACCGCCAAGTATCGTGAAAATCTGATATACATTCAGGGAGTGAAATACGGCAAAGTCGTCTTGAATGTAACAGATTTGGAAGGACACAGCGTATCACTTGATGTAGTGGTTGTATCAAGTGTATTGAGCACCGATAATCAGCGTTTTGTATGGGGAAACATGATTGAATTAAATAAAGCCAATAATTGGAGTTTGTTCACTGATGTCAATAGTGTTGCTATTACCAACGTAATGGAAGGAAGACAATATGTGTTATCCTGTGACGGTGATTTGTCGGTTGGTGTGAAGTCGAATGCCACGTTAGAGATCTTGAGTAGTAAAACCGGAGCTGAACCGGAGATCGTTCAACTGGCTGGAATGGAAGTGTTGCAAATAAAAGATGGCCTTTGTTCCATAGTCTTTAGTACGGCAGACCGTATGGGTGAGCTTGTGTTTCAAAAATAGATATATACGCTGAAGATAAATGAATCGATCTGATATCAAGTTAGGCTTGGTTATCAGATCGTTTTTTTTGTATTTGTCACTTTTAATACAATTAATGATATTGCTGTTTGCTGGAAGAAGACCGTTTGTTGAACAAATATCCATTTAAATGAATGATATTCTATTTATCATTCGGGTGGTATTTTCTAATTTTGTGATGTGAAACTATTGAGAATGTTCCTTATAATGGAACTCCTTATCCTAAATTAGCATATGAAAAGCATATCTATTTTTTTGTTCTTGCTTATTACTTTGGCATCGAACGCCCAAGATAATAAAACCTCCGGACTCAACGCCCGTCAGTTTCATAAATACTGGAAAGTAGAGTCCGAATCTCCGGATTATAAAGTAACCTTTCGTGGTGATACTGCTGAAATTCTTTCTCCCAAAGGCTTAACTCTTTGGCGAAAAGAAAAGATGAGTGGCAAGTAACCATTGAGTACGATGCGTGTGTCGTTGTTGAGGCAGAAGGCGATCGCTTGAGTGACTTGAATTGTTTTTGGATGGCTTCGGACCCTCAATACCCCGATAATATCTGGAAACGTGAGAAATGGCGTAATGGCATCTTTCTGAACTGTTATTCCCTGCAACTTTACTATATGGGATACGGTGGGAATCATAATTCTACTACACGTTTTCGCCGTTATGACGGCAACGAAGCGGCTGTTACAAATGCAAAAGCCCGTCCCGCAATCTTGAAAGAATATACAGATGCCGACCATTTGTTGGAGGCAAACAAGTGGTATCATATCAAGATAACGAATGAAAATAATAGGGTTAGTTATTATATAAATGGAGTGCGATTGGTGGATTTCCGCGATGCCGAACCCCTTACGGAAGGTTGGTTTGGCTTTCGTACCACCTTGTCCCGAACTCGTATCGCCAATTTTCATTATGAATGTTCGTCGCAGAAAACTTCTGAAATACCATTACACTGGATCGGTAATACTCCGCAGCAAAACAAAGCGGTAAGTCTGGGAGTTCCCTTCAATGAAGGAGAATTATACCCGGAGCACACTTTGCAGCTGATGACCGATAAAGGTGAAATGCTTCCGACAGATACTTGGGCATTGGCCTACTGGCCCGATGGTTCTGTGAAATGGAAAGGGATAGCCGGAGTTATTCCGAAAAATACGGAGAAACTGCTACTCAAAAAGACCGGAAAAAAGTCAAAAGAAAAAGCATCTTCAAGGACTGCCGATGATCGTAGCAATAAATTATCCCTATCTGTTGTTGAAACACCTCAAAGTATCCGCATAGAGACAGGAATTATTTCCGCTTACATCCCTCGTCAGGGAGATTTTATGATTGACAGTCTGTTCCGTGAAGGAGTGAAAGTCGGTGAAAAAGCACGTCTTGTATGCAACACTCAAAGCGAACCGGTCCTTGAAAATACTTCTCAAATCACTTTTACTAACTATACCGGAAGATTGACATCGGCCACAGTAGAACGTATAGGTAAGGTGCGGACACTCGTCAAACTGGAAGGCACCCACAGAAGTGAAACCGGACGGGAGTGGCTTTCGTTTCTAGGCCCGCTCTCCTGG
>ERZ860009.732-NODE-732-length-13226-cov-1.582871_pt1 | contig 13226 bp, 16 predicted proteins | sample MGYA00510114_ERZ860009 | MGnify/ENA primary metagenome ERZ860009 (study PRJEB30046, sample SAMN00715177) | human gut metagenome | study: EMG produced TPA metagenomics assembly of the A metagenome-wide association study of gut microbiota in type 2... | reverse complement strand
TGAACGGTGCTATGGCGGGTTTTACCGTAGTCAATACAGCGGCGTTGATTGCGACCTGGTTGTATATACCATCGCTGCCTGTGGCAGCAAGGCTTTCGTATGGGCAGCAGCTGCGTGTTTTAAAGAAGCCGGTATTATGGTTTTCTATTGCAGCCGTTGTGTTTATGAATGGAGCTGTCTTTGGAGTTTTTGGATATGTTTCAGGCTATCTGACCAATATCACTGCTTTTTCATGGAATACGGTAAGCCTGATTTTACTTGTTTATGGTTTGATGAATATCGTCGGTAATTTTATTGCCGGCCGTATGCTTAGTGCAGGCACGTCTGCCGATAAGCTGGTCATAATATTTCCGGTCACATTGGGGATTGTCTATGCTGCATTCTTCTGGAGCGGTACCTCGGCGCCGGCTATGGCTTTGATCACGCTGCTTTGGGGAGTTTTGGGAGGTATGAATGCGAATATCAACCAGTATTGGATTACTACTGCGGCCCGGAGGCACCTGATTTTGCCAACGGTCTTTTTTTGACTGCCGCTAATTTGGGGACTGCTTTAGGGTCGGCAGTCTGCGGGATGGTGATTGCACATATGGGAATGCAGTATATGATGTGGGGCGGCATCGTATTTCTTATTTATGTTTGGCAATGATTATCCTCAGGGTATATAGATCAGATGAGTATGTTTGCCTGGGAGAAAGCAAATAGTTGTGCTGTAAAAATAAAAAGCCGGCATTCTTCGCAGGAAAGTTCAAACTTTTTGTAAATTTATCCATTCAGGGACTAAAATAGCAGCTTTACCACTTGACTTGGAGCGGACTTTAACCTGTATAATAAAGGCATAGAAGTTTTCCAGGCTATGAATAATATTTAGTATAAAAACTGAGCTTCGGGAGGAGACTGTTCTTTTGAGTGTAATTCTGTTTATTTCCTTGATTGATTTTGTTTTGAGTTCTTTGGCGTGGGTTTATTACAGTCATGCATTTTCTTTTATGAGGTCGGCGCCGTTTATCGCTTTATATGTGCTGCTGATGCTTAATACTGTTGGCAGCCGTGTTTTGCCTGAAAGTTTGCCATTGCCGCTGTTAAAGCTTTCGGCCTGGCTGAGCGGTTATTGGATAGCGTTTTTGTACTATTCGCTGCTGTTGATGGTTGTGCATGGTATCGTATATGCAGTTTTGCGTATTTTTTCATTCAAGCTGCCGTTTATGCAGTTTGCCGCTGCGGGCGCAATAGTTCTGGCAATTTTTGTTGCCTGGGGCAGCTGGCGTGCGTTTAGCCCTGTTGTACGTACGGAAACCGTTGTTACCGATAAGCTGTCGTCTGATAAGCAGTATAAAATAGTGCTTATCAGCGATATCCATTTGGGACGCGGCTTGGCTATGATTACAGTAAGGGCTTAGTAGAGCTGGTCAATGCGCAGCAGCCCGATTTAGTACTGATTGCCGGTGACATTATGGATGAGCGGCTGCAATATATCATCGAGGAGGATTCACTGGCCCCGTTAAAGGAGCTTCAGGCACCATTAGGGGTATATGGAGCTTATGGGAACCATGATTATCTTGATCGGCCTGACGAGCTGAGAGCTTTGCTGGCAGGCAATAATATCAGTATACTGACTGATGAGAGTACAGTGGTTGATGATAAATTGAAAATTACCGGTTTGCATGATTATCGTGTTTCAACAAGTATTGTTCCGTTGCAGGCTCTGAGCGTCGATAACGATAAGTATTATAGTATCCTGATCGATCATCAGCCGCGGCGGATGGATGCTGCCGCTGAGGCCGGTTATGATATGTATCTGGCTGGGCATACCCATACAGGGCAGATGTTCCCGAACAGGCTGGTTACGCAGCGGATGTATAAGCTGGATTATGGTTTGGCCCGATTTGGTGACCTGACTGCTGTTGTCAGCAATGGCTACGGATTTTGGGGACCGCCGGTGCGGACGGAGCTGAAACCGGAAATAGTTGTTATAAATTTACAGGGGAAATAAATAAAAAACCTTCGGCACAGCCGAAGGTTTTTTTGTTTGTTTTTAAAGGATTTCTTCACGTACTAATTGATTGATCATTTTTTGCTTGCCTAAGACCCAAAGCAGGTCGCCTTTTTCAAAAACAAGCGAAACATTAGGATTGGTCATAGTGTAACTGCCGCGTTCCAGGCCGATGACAAGGCAGTGCCAGTCATCACGGATATTGGTGTCCTTGAGCGATTTACCAAGGATAGGCGAGTGCTTGTCGATAGTGATAGCGCACGATAAGAATACCGAAACGTTTTCTTTATCGTTGTCTTCACGCAGCATAAATTCGCGCATCGTGATAGGTTCTTCCACCAGAGTCATACACAGACGCTGAGTATTGATGGCGGTGTCGAACAGTTTGAATTGAGAATCAGTACCGATCATCAACAAAGTAGAATCCTTTTGCAGAATGTGATGACCGCCGGGCATATCGATGACTTCTTCAGGAGTTGAAACCTGCAGGATGTTGCAGCCATAAAGCTCACGGAATGCAAGCTGGGTCAGCGTTTGACCTATCATAGGTGAGTCTTCGCAGATTTTATAGCGTGCAAGCTGTAATTCTTCATCGAACCAGCCGTAAAGATGTTCTTCGCCAGCTTCAGCAAGGGCTTCACGATGTTTGAGCATATGGCGCTCGTTCAGATTGACAAGAAACCGTGATTCCATACGCAGATATTCGCCCATCAGCCAGTCGGATGAGGAGATGAAATAAGCAGCGCCTGCTGTTGCCAGCGCGGCCAGCAGTGACTGCAGACCAAGTAGTTTGGCAAAAACAAAGTAGAGGAATGCTGCTGCGATCAGGATTTTTAAAAATAACAGCAGTGTTAAAGGGATGTGTTAGAACGTTTCTTAAACCATAAAGTTGAGAAAAGCTCAGGATGGTTGGTTTTATTGACAAGAACTGCCCGCAGGAACGGCGCCATAACGACCAGAGTCAGCAGCGCTGTCAGCAGATTGCTGTAGGGAGCTGACATTTTTCCTGACAGGTAAGGCTGCAGATAATAATAAGAGCCTAAAGCGACAGCTGAGAGCATAGTCGTAAAAATCAAAATGCGGATAAAATACTCACGCAGAAAATCGCGCCAGTCACTGTCTTTACCGTCGTTATCAGGATTTTCTTCCGTATAGCGGTCAAGCCATTCCAGAGTTCTTTGCGGCAATAGTTTTTTAGTGAACTGATAAGCAGGTTCTGCTGCCATAACGAAAAACGGGGTAGTAAAGGTTGTCATTACAGAAACAGCAACAATTATTGGATATAAAAAGTCGCTGATAACTCCGAGGCTCATGCCAAGAGATGCGATGATAAAGGAAAATTCACCGATCTGAGCAAGGCTGAAACCGCAGTGCATAGAAGTATTGAGGTTTTGGCCTGAAAGCAGTACACCGGCGCCTGAAAGCAGCAGCTTGCCGACTAAGGTAACAATAACGAGTACGATGATAGGTACCGCGTATTCCAGCAGTAAAGCAGGGTCAACAAGCATACCTACTGATACAAAGAAGACAGCTCCAAACAGATCTTTGACCGGTTTGACGAGATGTTCTATTTTTTCGGCACTTGGTGCTTCGGCGATAAGAGAACCCATAATAAAAGCGCCTAAGGCTGCCGAGAAGCCCATGTGGGTAGCAAGTACTACCATACCAAGGCAAAGGCCGATAGAAGCAACCAGCAGAGTTTCATCGTTCATTAGGCGCTCAGCCCGTTTAAAGAAGGACGGGACCAGATACATACCAAGAACGAACCATAAGACCAGGAAGAACAGCAGGCGCATGACGCTTTCGATCAGCTCAAGCGTGGAAATGTCGGCGCTGGCAGCGGCTAAAGTTGAAAGCAATACCATCATAATGATGCCGACGATGTCCTCAACTATCAGAATACCAAAAACCATTTCTGTAAAGCGCTGACCTTTGAGCTTGAGGTCTTCAAAGGCTTTGATGATGATGGTAGTTGACGACATGGCCAGCATACCGCCTAAGAACAGGCTGTCCATATGATCCCAGCCCAGCATATGGCCTGTGAAATAGCCAACGATCAGCATCCCGCCTATTTCAACGAAGGTAGCTATAAAAGCTGTGCTGCCTACGCTTTTCAGCTTATAAAAGCTGAATTCGAGACCCAGTGCAATAAAAGAAAAATAACGCCTATTTCAGACCAGGCGTTGATATTAGCGGTGTCTGATACAGTAGGGAAAAAGTTGAAATGCGGTCCGGTAATAAAACCGGCAATAATATAACCAAGTACTAAAGGTTGATTGAGTTTTTTGAACAGGATCGTCGTAATACCTGCAACTAAGAGGATCATCGCTAAATCAGCGACTATCGGCGGTAAATGAGCCATAGGCAGTCACCTTCTTTCATAAATTTATTATACGGATACCATTTTATTCAAAGCTTTGCGGACAAATTTAACAAAATGTTGTATAATATTAAAGCTGCTATATTACACAGCTCTTTCTATATTATACAATATTTCCGGTGACAAAAAAGTGAATTTTAATACAAAATTTGCATATGGAGGTTTTAATTATGTACAAAAATCTAGTTCTTGTAGATGGTGAAATCATGCCGGCAGAAGAGGCGGCAGTTTCGGTACACGACAGGGGGCACCAGTTTGGCGACGGTGTATTTGAGATAGTGCCTGTTTATAATGGCCGTTGTTTTGCTTTATTACCTCATATGGATAATTTATTCGAATCTGTTATTAAGGTGAAAATACCTGCAGTTTACACGATTGAAGAATTGATTGAATTCCATGAAGCGCTGATAGCTGAAAGTGGTATTGAAAATGGAGAGATCTATACTCAAATCACTCGCGGGACTGCCGATTATGGGCTGGCGTTTCCGGAAATGTCGGTGCCTCAGCTGACAATGACGATCGTGGAAACTGATCGGGAAGTATTGGCGGCAAAACGTGAGAGCGGCGTCAATATTATCACGACCGAGGATAATCGCTGGCAGTTATGTAACGTTAATACCTTAAACAGGCTGCCTGAAGTTCTGGCACGTCAAAAAGCACGTGAAAGCAACGCTTTTGACACTCTTTTTATTCGTGAGAACGGTAAGATAACTGAAAGCACTGAAAGCAGCTTTATGGTTATCAAAGATGAAATGATCTGGACACATCCTGATAATAACCTGGTTCATAAAAATATTACCCGCAGGCTGATCAAGGAACGTCTGGCACCTGATATTGATATGCAGGTCATCGAAAAAGCTTTTGATATGGAGTTTGTCCTGAAAGCAGAAGAAGCATTTTTATGCGGCCCTCGCTGCGAGATTATGCCGGTTACTAAAATAGACCGCAAATTCATCGGCAGCGGTGTAGGTAAGGTCGTGCCGCAGCTGCAGGCTGCGTTTAAAGCTTTTGTAGAACGTGAATGTCCGGCAAAATAGGAGAATAGAATGAAAAATAATAACTGGGTAAGAGGGGCGATGCTGCTGGCCGTAGGTCTGGTCCTGCAGGCATTGCGTTTAGTGATCCCTATGCCGCCTATGTGGACTGTTTTTGTCGTCGGTACATTGGTGAATATGGTTTTGGTGCTGGCGGCCCGTACCGTTGGTTTATGGCCGTCTGTAATGATCGCGGTGCTGCTGCCGGTAATGGCGTATTTTCAAGGGCAGCTGCCGCTTCCGTTTTTGATACCAGTAGTGGCTGTAGGCAACTTGGTGATGGTATATCTGTGTGCCCGCTTCTGGGGAAAGGGGATCATCATCGCCGCGCCTCTTTTTAAAACATTTATTTTATATTGCAGCAGTTTGTTCGTTTTGTGGCTGGTTGCAGTACCTGAAAAGCTGGCGTTATTCATTTTGTTTATTATGGGCTGGCCGCAGATGATCACAGGCATTTTAGGGCTTGTACTTGCATATAAGCTGCATAAACGTATTTTCCCCGATACAGCCGAATAGAATCAGCTTGTGGCTTGCTGAAGTTAATGTTTTAATGCAGTTGAAAATCGATTTTAAGAAGTGGCAAAATGCAGCTGGTTGTTTACTAAAAAAGTTTGAAGAAATGCTTGACAATTATATATAGATACGGTATTATTGTTATTGTTCCGTTACGGAACATTGAGTCGCCGAAGTGGCGGAATTGGCAGACGCACTTGACTCAAAATCAAGCGTGGTTACCCCACGTGCCGGTTCGAGTCCGGCCTTCGGCACCATATTACAAAAAAGAAACACTCTAGTTTAAACTAGAGTGTTATTTTTTTGCGTGGATATTTTTAATACAAAGCAGACTCAATGTATTTGGAAGATAATTGAATAGCTATTAGGAATAGCCTAGTTTAGAGGCAATGCCAAGGCAAATAAGAAAAGCAATGAAATAGATGATCGCTGCTTTACGCCTTGTTTTGGGTTCAAGTACGCTGAGAGGTAATACCCAGTGTGGTTTTATCAGGCCGATACCCAATAAAACTAAAGATAACACTGTGAATGCGAAAAAGATTGTATCCATGTCATCAGCTCCTTCTTGAAAATAAATGCTGCTGTGGAAAATCTATCGTTATAATAACAAAGATGAAAAAGGCTTCATCGTATAATAAAGAAGCAGAGCGAGTAGTGGCAGCATCTTCTACTATTAGAATATCACGTTCATCTTTGACAGACAAGGGGGATATAATATAAGCTGCTATATTTTTATAAAAGGGATAACTATAAATTTTATAAATATTAAAAAATCGCAGCTGTTTATTGATTTTGTTTATAAAAGTTATTATAAAGAAGCTGTTTGGAGGCAGAAAAGAAATTGTTCAAAAGGATAATTTTTGATATAAAAATTTTAAAAATTTAATTTAATAAAAGTGCGTTTTTATAGAATCAGTGGTATATTAAAAATAGCTAAAAACCTATATTAATGGTATTTTAGCGTTTGTTGAAAGGGGCATAAAAATGAAAGAGAAAGACTTGCTTGACTTAGGATATAAGAAATATGAAGGCGAAACTTATGACGTTTATTTTAATAAAGATGTTTGTAAGCATTCCGGTAATTGTGTGAAAGCAAACCATACGGTATTTCAATTAAAGCGGAAACCGTGGGTTCTACCGGTTGCTACCGAGCAGGAGTCAGTTATAACTGCGATTAAAGGCTGCCCTTCGGGAGCTTTGAAATATAAGCTGAAAAATTCTGATGAGATCGAGCCGTGAATATGAGGAGGAAGAACAATGTTTGATTATAGACTGGAAGAAGATGCCAGCAGGTTTGCGGTATTTTATGAAAATGAAGAAATCGGAGAGATTTCCTTCGTAAAAACAGGAGAGCATCTTTTGATTATTGATCATACCTATGTAGATGCTAAATGGAAGGGACATGCAATTGGTAATGCTCTGGTGCAGAAGGTTGTAGATTTTGCTGTCGCTGACAACCGGAAAATCATTCCGCTGTGCCCTTTCGCCAAAAAAGTATTTGACAGAACGCCAGAATATGAAGCAGTGTATTCTAAATAAAAATTTGTTATATCCTATAAAAAAAGCATCAGCAGCTTGATCATCATCTGCCGGTGCTTTTTTTGTTTAGTAATCGTGGGACATGTATTTGATTATGTGCAAATTTTATGTGCTATAATCAGAATAACTTCTAAGAGGTGTTCCGTAAATAATTACAAGGGAGGATTGGAGATGGTCAATAAGACTTTGGAAAAAATGGAAAGGTCTGAACTGATACAGCTGATCGAAATCTATTCTAAAAACTGGCTGGCTATGGATGGCGTTTGGTTTCAGTCAGTAGAACGTAAATTTGGTATGGCAGAGGCCATGGAGCATGACTGTAATATTTGGGAGGCTTTTACAAAAATTGAGGCACAAAAAATCAAAGAGTTTTTAAAGTTGTCATCCAGACCTGGCATAGATGGGCTGAAAAGAGCTTTACAGTGAGATTATATGCCAATATCAATGAAGATGAGATAATTGTCGATGGGAATACTTTGATTTACAGAACGTTAGACTGCAGAGTGCAGAATGCGAGAAAGCGTAAGGGGATGGAATTTCATCCCTGCAAGGCAGTCGGTGTTATTGAATATACTGGTTTTGCCAAGACCATTGATGACCGGTTTGAGTGCGAAGCGCTTAGCTGTTATCCGGAAATAACTGATGAGACCTGTAATTGTTCGTGGAAATTTATTTTAAAAGATAACTGATGATTTTATATGAAGTTTAAACAGTGGTTTTGTAAATAAACTGCTTCTCTGAGATAGTTTATTGCTCTATCCTTTTAATTTTCTGTTTAGTATAATTAAAGAGGATAAAAGAAATGAAAGAGGGTAGAGAAAATGGATCTGTCCGTTTTACACAAACTTACATATGGTATGTACGCTGTTGGAACTCTTGATGGGATAAGACCTGCCGGCTGTATAGTAAATACGGTGATTCAGGTTACAAGCGATAATCCTGTTATTGCTGTGAGTATGAACAAAAATAATTTTACTTATGAGGCCATAAAAAAGAGCGGGCGTTTCAGTATTTCGATTTTATCTGAAGCGGTTGAACGTAATGTTATTGCAGAGCTTGGATTTGCCTGTGGGCGCAAAATGGATAAATTCTGCGGTAAAAATTTTGCCTGCGGTGTGTTGGATGGTTTACCGATAGTGAAAGAGCACGCCTGCGGCTATATGGTTTGTGATGTTATTGCCATGCATGATGCCGAGACTCACTGCGTGATTATGGCGCGTTTAACTAAGACTTTGGGTGGAACTGATGAACCGCCTATGACTTATGAATATTATCATAATGTTATCAAGGGAAAAGCTCCCAAAAATGCTCCGACTTATCAGGCTGAAGTGCCGAAATCAGAAAAGCAGGCTCAGCTGCGTTATATTTGTGAGGTATGCGGTTATATCTATGAAGGTGACATTACCAAAGAAGCGGATGATTATGTCTGTCCTGTCTGTAAGCAGCCGAAAAGCCGTTTTAAAAGGATGTAAGGTCTAAATAAAAAAGCTACGCCTTAAAAGGCGTAGCTTTTTTATAATATTTACAGGCGAAAATCACGTTCGCCGTTTTCGATATCTGTCAAATGCTGTATAACCAGTTCACGTACTTTGGGATTGGGGATATTGGCCAGTTCATTTTGAATGAGATTTTCGCCAAGCTCTTTAGTATGTGGCTTAGCATAGTCGGTCAAATATTCTTTGAGTGTCATCAGTGCGTTTGGATGACAGCAGTTTTGTATCTGACCGCTTTTGCATAAACTCATAAAACGGTCGCCAGTACGACCCTGACGATAGCAGGCTGTACAGAAACTGGGCAGATAACCGATTTCCATCAGCCAGGCTACTACTTCATCCAGGCTGCGGGTATCGCTGACATCGAATTGTGCTGAGTTTTCAGCTTCCGGTTCAGGTGCGGCATAACCGCCGACACTGGTGCGCAACCGCCGCTGATTTGTGAGATTCCCAGATGCAGCACACGTTCGCGTGATTTTTGACTTTCGCGGGTAGAAACGATCATACCTGTATAGGGAACAGAAATACGGATGCAGGCTACAAGCTTGGCAAAAATATCATCGTTGATGCTGTTATTAAAGGCGTTGGGATCGATATCGTCAGCAGGGCAGATACGCGGAACGCTGATAGTGTGCGGGCCAACTCCGTGCACTGCTTCCAGATGTTCGGCATGCATTAAAAGACCGGTAAATTCATAACGATAAAGTTCAAGCCCAAAGAGTACGCCAAGTCCCACATCATCGATGCCGCCCTGCATAGCTCTGTCCATGGCTTCCGTATGGTAGGCATAGTTGCTTTTAGGTCCCGTAGGATGTAATCGTTCATAGCTTTCTTTGTGGTAGGTTTCCTGAAAAAGTATATATGTGCCAATACCGGCTTCGTGCAGTTTACGATAATTTTCGACACTGGTTGCGGCAATATTGACATTAACGCGGCGAATGGCGTCGTTTTTGTGTTTGATGCTGTAAATAGTTTTGATGCTTTCCAGAATATAATCCAGTGGATTATTTACCGGGTCTTCACCTGCTTCCAAAGCCAGGCGCTTATGTCCCATATCCTGAAGTGCGATAACTTCGCTGCGGATTCATCTTGAGTGAGTTTTTTTCGGGTGATGTTTTTATTTACACTGTGATAAGGGCAATAAACGCAGCCGTTAATACAGTAGTTTGAAAGATATAACGGCGCAAACATAACGATGCGGTTGCCGTAAAAATCTTTTTTGATCTGTTCGGCCAAAGCAAAAATTTCCTGATTTTTTTCATCAAGCTCACAGTCTAAAAGCACGGCAGCTTCGCGGTGTGAAAGTCCCTTGCGTTCCTTTGCTTTAGCAATAATACTGTCGATAAGCGACGCATTATTTTTGTTTGCTGAGGCATAGGCAAGGGTTTCCAGGATTTCATCATGAGCAATGAACTCACTGGCTTGCATTGATTTGACATTATACATTTGTCTACCTTCTTTCTTTCGGGGCAGGAATCCTTTCCCGTCAGTGATTTCCCTTATATATAAATATTTAAAAGGGCTGTTCTTGCGGAGCTTTTGCGTATAAAGCCTTGACGCTTACTCCTTTGAGCATACCTATTTTGCCGGAAAGCGTACTGATAACGTCGGCCGGTGCATCAAGAACGATACTGATAATATTAATGCCTTTTTGTTTATATGGCAGTCCCATACGTCCAATAATATATTCGTTATGGGCATGCAGTAAAATATTAAGCTGTTCTACTGCGGCAGTATTTTCAACGATTATTCCCAGCAAGACGACACGTTTCTGCATACAAGCACCTGCTTTCAAGACAAAATAACTGATTTATTAGTATTATATCATAAAATATCTGTAATTATTATTAACGAACAAGAGGTTATAACTAAAAGATAAAAAATAATTGCGAAAATTAACACAAACAGAATAAAAGTGCTATAATATATGAAGTAAGATTAAAGCAATGGTATCAAAAGTTACAAAAAATATTGCTCTAATTATTTTATTACATGGCGTTGATTTTTGAAAGCCAGTGAAGATTTTTATGTCAGGCAATAGCTGCAGGTAAGTAAAGTGCCGCTGCCGCCAATAATACAAGGATAGGGGATGACTATCGGTATAGCAGTTTTGTTATTTACATCGTCAATCTGACCGGCATAATTAGATTTGTTGAATCTTTTTGAATTGTTGTAAATCGTGCTCAAGCTGTTTAGACATATGTTTTCTATAAAATTTCATTAAGTGTTTTTATAATTTTATTTTAGCAAATAAAAAAGGTGACCGTCAATGAGAGCCGAACCCTCTCGTTGACGGTCAAATGATTGGAAAAAGATTAAAGGAAGACTAATGTCCCAAGCAAATGTCTCGTTTGCTTTGACTGAATTATAACAATAAAAAAAGATGAATGTTGTTGCTGAGGCAACACGAATAAATTTAGAAAATAATATCATAATAAAGTAATTAAAGTAAGTTTGAATAAACAAGAAACACAAATTATAATAAAAACAAATCAAGGGCATATTAAATAGGAAGAAACTTATTTGTTTTATTTAGATGATTGAGAGTAAGAGAGAAGGAGGACAGTTATGAAAGCGGCAATGCAGAATCTTTTGAGTTTACCCTTGTTCAAAGGGTTAGCCAGCGATGAATTAGACACTATTCTTGGTAAAGTAAATGCCCTTGTTAAGCATTTTGAAAAATCGGACTATATTTATTTGGCCGGTGATGCGGTTGAGAGTATTGGCATTGTTGTAGCGGGTACTGTACAAATGATCAAGGAAGATATTATGGGAGATAAGTCCATTATCACAACAATGGGGTCTGGTTCCATTTTTGCCGAAAACTTCCTGGGGCATGACAAACAGGACGAGAAAACTAATGTTAGCTACTTTGCTGCCAGTGACAGCGAGGTGCTGATGGTTCCCTTTGGGAAGGTTCTGACCGATCTGAGTAATAATGATCCCTGCCGTAACAAATTGCTGACAAACATGATTTCAATAATGGCCAGCAACAATGCACAGTTGATTGAAAAAACGGAGATCTTGTGTAAAAAAACTCTGCGCGGCAAGATTATGACTTATCTGGAACAGGAAGCTAAACGTAACGGTTCTACTGAATTTGAAATACCTTTTAACAGAACGGATATGGCCAATTATTTGGATGCTGACCGCAGTGCTTTGACTCGTGAACTGGCCAGAATGAAAGATTGCGGATTGATTGATTTTGATAAAAGAAATTTTAAAATTTTAAAGTTTGAATAGCTTTAATGCACTTATATTATAACAAAATATTATTATTTTACTATTTAACTGCTAAAAAGCCGAAACCTTGCATGGTTTCGGCTTTTGCACCGTTTATTACAAATTTTAAAAATATAGTGTTGCCTGGGCAACATCATTTTGCATTTACCATTGCTATAATGTAAATTAATAAAGGGATTGCTAAACTTGTAGTTCCTTTGCGATCTTTATATGTTGTCCGACAATTCGAACAGCATATAGAAAATTTAAAAAGGAGGAATTTATTATGTCCCAAGCAGTAAAATGTTTAATTCTGTTGGCTGTGGTTGCATTGCTTTTTGTTACTGAACTTATCCCTCTCGCAATCACTGCTACTGCCGGCGCAATCGCGTGCGGCCTGTTAGGCTTCATCCCTGCTAAACAAGTCTTTTCCGGTTTGTCTAACTCTACGGTAGTTTTGTTTGCAGGTATTTCATCGTTGGCGCAGCAATGTTCTATACCGGTTTGGCCCAAAAAATCGGTAATACTGTAGTTCATTTCTGTGGTACTGGCGAAAACAGCCTGATGTTTGGTTTAATGATAGTTGGTACTTTGTTGTCTTCAGTACTTTCCAATACTGGTACAGCAGCTTGCCTGCTTCCGGTTGCTTTGGGTATCTGTGCTGCTGCAAAGATTCCTGCTTCCCGTCAGTTGATGCCTTTGGCGTTCGCTTGCGGTTGGGGCGGTATCATTACGATGGTAGGCACACCGCCTAACATTATTGCTACCGGTGCTTTGACTTCTGCTGGTTTGGAAGGATTTGGTTTCTTTGAATTTGCATGGATCGGTATTCCTGTATCTATCGCAGGTATGCTCTATATGATGTTCATTGGTAAACATTTACTCCGAAAGTTGAATTGGATGCTGACCAGGAAATCGAACAAGAAGTTGAAGCTACTACTACTTCTTCTTCCAAACAAATCATTTCCGGCGTTATCCTGCTCGTAGTTGTTTTGGTAATGGCTTTGGATATCAAAGGCGTTTCCCTGGAAATGGCAGCTATCATCGGTGCATTG
>ERZ860009.730-NODE-730-length-13237-cov-1.631088_pt1 | contig 13237 bp, 15 predicted proteins | sample MGYA00510114_ERZ860009 | MGnify/ENA primary metagenome ERZ860009 (study PRJEB30046, sample SAMN00715177) | human gut metagenome | study: EMG produced TPA metagenomics assembly of the A metagenome-wide association study of gut microbiota in type 2... | reverse complement strand
CACTGCCGAGATAGCCGGCCGTTGTGTTCTGATAACCCAGAGCACTGGCAAAGGAACCCGAAGCGTTATTATTGACGCCGAAAGCGCTGGAGGAAGAACCCGACGCCTTGTTCAAAGCACCGAAAGCATTGGCATATTCGTTGCTCACTTCGTTGGAACGACCCACGGCGCTGGCCGAAACCGCGCTGGCCGTAGCCTTGTTCTGATAGCCGATCGCCGAAGAAGCAAAAGCCTGCGCCTGGTTGTTATAACCGATAGCGTTAGTATAATTGCCGCTGGCGGTATTATTATAGCCAAAAGCATTACTGACCTCACCGCTGACGGTATTATTCGAACCTACGGCCGCACTGCGAATATTGCTGACTGTATTATCTGTACCGAAAGCGCTGGCGAAATTGCCGCTGATGTTATTATTGTAGCCAGATGCGATGCCATGCTCGCCGCTGACGATATTGCCATAGCCAAAAGCACTGGCATAACTGGCATTGGCTTCGTTATGTACACCGTAAGCATTAGCATAGGCTCCGGAGGCCACATTCGAGGTGCCGATGGCGTTAGCCAGATAGTTGGATGCCGTATTGTCATAACCAACCGCTGAAGCAAAATTGCCTGTCGCCACGTTTTTCACACCCAGCGCACTGCCCGCATAGGCCTTAGCCTCATTTTCATGCCCAAAAGCGCTGGCATAACGCTCCGCGCTTTGTTCTGAGCGATGAAGGCCTGAGAATCCTGACCCGTAGCTTCGTTTAAATAACCGAAAGCCTGGGCATTATGGCCGCTGGCAGTATTGCTGATACCGACAGCGCCTGCCGAGATCCCCGAAGCCGTATTCTTGTTGCCCAGCGCCGTAGCATCGTTAGCTGTAATATTGTTGCCAAGGCCGATCGCGCTGGAATTCTCACCGATAGCATAGTTATCATTGCCGATCGCAGTAGAATACATCGCCATTGCCTGATTATTATTACCGATCGCACTGCCGCCGGTAGCGATCACCTGATTATTGCGGCCCATTGCTACGGCCTCGCCGCCGAAATGGTATTGGTAAAACCAAACGCCACTGATTCATTGCCGCTGACATTATTCAAATAACCAAAGGCGCTCGTACCGATACCATCCGCCAGATTGCCGGTACCGAAAGCATTGGAATTATCCGAATTCGCCTTATTGGCAGTACCAAAAGCGTTACTGTCCAAGCCATTGGCCACATTATCCTTACCAATAGCATTAGACCCGACGCCATTAGTGATATTGCCGCTGCCGATCGCGTTTGATTCATTGGCATAAGTGTTGTTTTTACTGCCGATGGCATTGGAATCCTCGGCCAGAGCCTGATTATTCGCGCCGATCGCGTTGCTGTTATCAGAAATAGCATGATTGTTATAACCTACAGCATTAGTATTCTCACCGCTGGCGTTGTTATTTACGCCGGCAACAGTCGAATTGGTCCCTGTCCCATCCGCAAAAACAGCCGCGGCATAAACGTCGCCTGCACAAAATCCTGAGATCGCAAACAAACCGCTGCTCAGAAAAACCATGATTTTTTTCTCTAACTGGTACCTTTTGGATTTAGACAACTGTCTCACTCCTTCATCATCAATTTTTACTACAAATTTCTACCCGTTATCGCGCAGGGGCAGCAGGCGTGTCACAGCCTGACTTCTACTGAAAATGGTTGCCCTGGCTTTTGCCTTTCCCGCTCCTTTCTGTAAATTTTTCACGCCGATTGCAAGACCCCGATTATACATAAAGGGTTGTTTGGAAATAATATTTTAAACAAAGGAAGCATCTGTGCTCCCTGTCTAAAAACTTTCATCAAAGCTGCAGCTTTAAACCGCAGCGCTCATTTGGGTTTGCCGCTCTGCTTTTTTCGCAAAGCGGCACTTATGGGGAAATATTTTCAAGCAAGACGGAGGGTCGCAACGCCTTGGTGAAAACCTTACTTGTCATGTCTACTTTCGCAATATTTTAATTAATTCTTGTTTTGATAATTTCTTATTCCTAATACTTAATACTATCTATATAGTTTATTTTTGATATAATACCATATTTGTCCCCCCCCGCAAGACATTTTTGTTATAAGTGAATACGCCTGTCTGAAAGTCTTGCAACTGGTACCCGAACTGCAAAAAACCGCCTGCCTCGGCAGACGGTTTTGTTATTTGAATTATTTACTTGCCAGCCTTGTACAACAGCCTCTTTTCTTTGCTTCTAAAAATAAATAAAAAAACACCGTATGCAATCACACATACGGTGTCCCAGAACTTTTATTCTCTTTTTCAATGCTTCTGCAGCTGTTTATTTATTTCACGCACCAGCGTCGCTAAATTTAAAGGCTTGGCTAAATGGCTGTTCATACCTGCCTTTTTCGCTTCGATGATATCTTCGGCAAAAGCATCGGCCGTCATCGCCACGATCGGCACGGTTCTGGCATCGGACTTAGCAGAAGCGCGGATCTTCTGCGTGGCTTCATAGCCGTTCATCACAGGCATCTGCACATCCATCAGCAGCAGATCATAATATCCTGCCGGCTCCGCCGCAAATTTTGCCGCGCCTTCTGCGCCGTCACAGGCACTTTCTACCACAGCGCCGGCAGATTCCAGCATTTCCATCGCTATCTCACGGTTCAATGCGTTATCTTCCACTAATAAAAAGCGTTTACCGCTGAAATCAGTTTTACTCTTTTGTTCATCGGCAGCTGCTTGACCTAAAACATATCTCTGTAACGCCCGGCACAAAGTCGACATAAAAACAGGCTTCGTCATAAAACCGTTGACACCCGCCTGACGCGCCTTCGTTTCAACATCGGCCGAATCATATGCTGAAATCAAAATGATCGGCAGCGGTTCGCTGATAGCGCTGCGAATGATCGCCGCCGTTTCCACTCCGTCCTGATCCGGCATCCTGCAGTCCAATATCACCGCGTCGTAAGGCTCACCCGCCTGATGCGCCGCCAGGACCTTCTGCACCGCCCGCTGTCCACACGTTTCCCAGTCCGAACGAATGCCAATCTGCCGTAAAAGCTCCGTCGTATGCTCACAGACGATCACATCATCGTCGACTACGATGATCTTCAAATCGGGAAACTTAAAATTGCCCAATTCCAGTTCACTGATCGGCAGCGCAGCCTGATCGTAAATTCAGTACCAGTACCAACCTCGCTGCTGACCTCGATCGTCCCGCCCATCAAATCGACGATTTTCTTCGAGATCGCCATCCCCAGACCACTGCCTTCAGTTTTATCGATCCGGCTGTCTTTTTCGCGGGTGAAGGGTTTAAAAATATCCCTCAAAAACTCCGGCTTGATTCCGATTCCGGTATCCCTGACTGTAAATTTGAACCAGGCTTTGGCCGCATTTTCTGACGCCGTTTCTTCGATATCGAAACTGACGGTACCGCCCGGCGGCGTAAACTTGGAAGCGTTGGAAAGCACATTGATCAGTACCTGCCGCAGACGCAGCGAATCGCAGCACAGCTGCTCGTGCCTGATATGCCGCAGGCGCACGTCAAAATGCTGCTGCCTGGCCTTGACACTGCTCTGCATGATCGAAACGATAGTGTCCATCACCTCCGGCAGCTCGATCACTTCTTCCGCCAGAGTCATTTTTCCGCTTTCTATCTTCGACATATCCAGCACATCATTGATCAGGCCCAGAAGATGCTGACTCGAAAGCGAGATCTTCCGCAGACAGTCCTGTACCTTTTCCGGAGTGTCGATATGCGCGGAGGCAATATCCGTCATCCCCATAATAGCGTTCATCGGGTCCTGATATCATGCGACATCCGGGAAAGAAAATCAGACTTTTCACGGTTAGCGACTTCTGCCGCCTGCAGTGCCGCCTGCAGCTCCTGTGAACGTTTTTCCAGCTGCTGCTGCAGTTCCTTTTGTTCAACGGCTTCAGTAACATCAATAAAGGTAGCATAAATGACCGGGATATCGTTAACCTTTTGGTCGCTGAACATACCGCTGACTTTAATCCAGGAGCAGCTTCCATCTTTAAGCGGCATCCTGCAGATACATTCATAACCACTTTTCCCTTTCAGCAATGCCTGTTCAACTGCCATCGCCATTTTTTCATACTCTTCCGGGTACTGCGCAAAATATTTGCGGCAGCTGTTATGATAGATCGCTTCATACTCTTGCTTTGTGTATAAAGTCTGCGAGTAAAAATAATCATTAGCCCAGACTACGGTAAAATTTTCGTCCATCAAGTGCTTGCTGACACTGACGTTCATCGCACTCATCAGCATATTGTAGTCATAGACCGTCTGCTCACTGCTTTGTTCGTTCAATTTAAGGCCGTAACTGTCAGCGTTCATGCTTTCACTTCTCTCATGATTTTAAATTTCTGCAAATTCTCTCATCAATTTAAGTTTTACAATTATTTTATTTAATATTTTCTAAACTATTCGTTATCTAATTAATATTGTAGTTATGCTTTTTGTAAAAAGCAATATTTTTTTGTAATATCATATAATTTTACCCCTCTACAGGACAATCATACTGATTTACTTGCTCATGCTTTATAGGTTCCACATATGGGTGAATATATGTAAGCACTGCAAAAATATCATTCAACAAATCCTGCAAACTACTTCCTGTCATCTATGCACGACAGCATAATAAAAGAACACCGTACAAAATGTACGGTGTTTTAGTGTTTTATAATTTATTTTTGGGATTCGGCCGCTGTTTAAAGCAGTGATAACTGCAGTAATACTGCCGCAGGCGTCCGGCCAGTGCCGTATAGACATGATAGGTTTTATTGCAGGAAAATTCCTTGCCGCAGATCGGACATACCTCCAGCAGACTTTTTAAAGGACCGCTGGAACTGCTCCCGCCACCCGTTATTTCATTGCCGATAACATCATCTTCATTTTTCATAACAGCTGCTCCCATCCCGCTTATTTTTTAATTGCATCCCGTTTATTTTTTGTATTACCAGTTATACTTTTTATTATATAATTAATAAATTTATATAATTTTTCAGCACGATTTATTATAATACATCAAATCAATTCCTGCAAGATTTTTGCTGTATAATTTATATTTTATTTTCCAAGCCTGACTTATGACGTCTTCCGGCCTTTTTTACATACAGCCTGCTGCAGATAAAAGAAGTAAACGGGATCGTAAACAGGATGCCAAAGCTGCCGATAACGGCCTGCAGGATCTCTACGACCACCATTTCCTTGTTCAGCAGATACAGCAGCGAATGGTTATAAGCAAAGAACAGCAAAACTATCGTCAGTGAACCGCGATATATGCCAGGATCAGCGTATTGGACATCATGCCCAGGATATCGCGGCCGATATTATTGCCGGCCTGCAGCAGCATTTTCCTCGTAGGTTCAGCAGTAGTAGCCGCCAGCTCGTTCAGCGCCGAAGCAATATCCATCGCCACATCCATGATCGCTCCCAAAGCACCGATAATGATCGCGCTGAATATGATCGCTTTCAGATCGACCGGGTCAGCAGGATTCAAAAACAGCAGGTACATGGAATCCTCGTCTACCAGCCCCGTAAGCTGCAAAAAACTGTCTGCAGACGCACTGATAAGCGCCGCAATGACAAGTCCGCCGATGCAGCCCAAAATAGTCGCGACCGTTTTTCTGCTGATGCCATTCACCAGCAGCAGATTAGTCACGACAATAAAAGCACAGGTCAGGATCGTCCAGCAGTAAACGTTCTTGCCTGACAGTATCGCCGGTACAAAAACTGCAAAGATCGACAGGCAGCAAAAAATCAGAGAGATCAAAGTATTTACGCCCTGCATCCGTCCAAAAGCGATAATACTTAAAGCAAAAACAGCAAACAGCCACATCAGTACATTACTGCGCAGATGCTCGGCATAACTCCATTCCCCCTGACTGCTCTGTCCCGGCAGCAGCAGCACCTTATCGCCACCGCCTCCGTCGCGCCCAACCGCAAAACTGCCGGCTTTATTCTGCGCAGCCGTCACTTTGACGCCTTCCTGCCTTCCTGACAATAATTCGGCTTCAAATCTTATCTGCTCAAATTTAGCCCCGGCTGCTGCCGGTAAAAGCTTCACACCCTTGCCTCAACAACATCAGTAGGCGATTTCTCTTTAAAAAAGCTTAAACCCTGCACAGCAAAATAATGCCCCGCCGCAAGATACAGCACAGCCAGAATGATAGTAACGAGATAAACAAATTTATTTTTCAAGGTACGACCTCCAAAATTTATTTAAAATAAATTTTGGCAATTCTCAATTATCAAGACGCACTTTCAGCCCGATCAGCGTCAGCCTTGCCAGACTGGCAGGCAAAGCCCTGCTTCCAACACTTTCAGCCGGAACTGACAGACTCAGCAGCAATGGCAGCAGCGCCGGCAGAACATAATAAAGACAGCTGCCGATAACGCTGACCGTCAGACACACCGGGCAAGCTGTTCCGCTGCAGTCATGTCCGTGACTGGCCTCTACATATAGAGGAGCCCAGACTGCGCCGACAGCAATAACCAGTATCAGCAGTAAAGCTGTTATCGATTTATAATTACTTTGTTTTAAAGTCATGGCGTTCACTCTCAAAACAAGATTTTTCTGTTACTCTATTTATTAATATACCACAAAAATTTCCGCTGACTTGTGAACTTTTCACTACTGCTCACAGTACAGCCCAGCTACTTCAGACAGTAATAAAAAACAGGCCAGCCTTCTAAAAGCTGACCTGTTTTTTATTCATGCCTGCTATCAGGCATTTTCATAATATCTGATCACTTTTATGCGCCGCATTCTTTTATCATTAGCTTTGACCGGCGCTTCATCACACTCCGGATCGACCAGATCCTCCAGCCTGCACCCGAAAATACTGCGCAGCTTCAATAGCAGTTTTAAACTGCCGGGGACTCTGCCATTTTCAATATTGCTCAGGTGGGTCTGCGTTATATCCAGCATTTCCGCCAAAGCTGTTTGCTGAATGCCCTGTTTTACTCTTCTGACTTTGATTTCATTGCCTATTTTTTTCAAATCGATACTTTGCATATTCGTCCCACCACTTTCTTTAAAAATCTTTTTGCTTAGCTTTAATCAAGGTAACGAATGACCCTGACTCTCTTTTTCCTGGGTTTGTTTTCATCTTCCAGACAAAGCAGTTCGTCGATCGTACAGCCTAAAATATTTTTCAGCTGCAGCAGCAGCTCCAGGCTAAGCATAGCGCGGCCAACTTCGACGTTGCTCATATGTGTCTGCGAGATCCCTAATTTTTCTGCCATCGCTGTCTGCGAGATCAGTTTCTGCATCCTTCTTACTTTGATATTCATCCCTATTTTTTTTCTGTCTAAAGTTTCCATTTTCCACTCCTTACTGTGTACGTATGCATATAGCTTCCTTTAAAAAAATATATCCTGCATTTCTACACGTTTTTCTATTTCAAATTTCATCATAATTGCAAACTGTACACCAACATTTTTAATGTTTAATTATTTTGCCAATTAAATTAAGTATAGTTTATTGTTTTTATTATAGCATTTATTAAAAACCAGCACAATATCTTATATAAAAATGTTGCTCCAAGCCGTTTTTAATCACATATTAAACTTTTTCATATTTTTAGCAGAAGTAGTTTTGTATTAATTAATAAAATTATATTTTTTATTCGTTTACATTTGTTATTTCATTCTTTAATAAAAATAAAGTATTTTTAAATTATATCTAATCGTTTTTTCAAATAACTAAATTTACTATATGTTTTACTATAAATGTTTATGTTATAATTTACTTGTAATATTTTCGAAGGGATATTGGCGATGTTAAGCAAAAATACGCTATTTGAATTTCTTTATCAAAATTTACACGACCAGATCACCTGCGGCCATCTAAAACCTGGCGATACTCTGCCTTCCATGCCGCAGCTTGCAGCCATTTATAATGTCGGCATCCGTACCGTCAAAGATGTTTTGGCCAGATTAAAAACAGAAGGCCTGATCCAAACAACAGAACGCAAACCGGCACGTGTCATTTACCGGGCTGAAAAAAACAGTGCTTCTCAAAGCTATGCTGTTGGTCTGCTGAGGCGTCAGGAGTCGCTGACAGAAGTTTATCAAACCATGGGGCTCATTTTACCGTCCATTTTTCATTTTTCTGCCGCACACTGCGATATCAAAAAACTGCCCTCCTATCAGAAGCTGCTCAAAAAAAATAACTGTCAGGATACTGCAGCGCTCGATGCCGCTTTTTCAGCTCTGCTGAACGAACTGCTGCGCAGCTCCAACAATCTGCTCTATAACGATCTGTATAACAGTCTGAAAACTTATTCTAAGGTTACTTTAGCGGCACCTAAAAATATGCTGTTTAAGTATGATCCGGAAACCTTCCGGCTGCTGCTGGCTGCTTTACAGAGTAATGATTACCAGCTTGTCAATAAGCGTTTCAATGATATGTATCTCAGCTTTTCTGTTTCAGTCAACAAATATATCCGGAAAGTATACAAAAAATACCAACAGGCAGAGATTCCCGAACCTGTTTATGATTATAACTGGAGCGCTGAAAAAGGACGCGACCATTACTATACCCAGATCGCCCGTGACCTGATCGATAAGATCGCCGCCAGCATCTATGAGCCCGGTACACTTTTACCTTATGAAGCTGTACTGGCCAGAAACTACAAAGTCTCTATTTCCACGATCCGCAAATCGCTGGCTCTGCTCAACGAGATCGGCTTCGCAGAAACCATCAATACCAAGGGCACTATTGTCAGGCTGCCGCCTACCTTCATCACCGCTAATTGTATGCAGAACGAGCGTTACAAAAAAGATACGCTGATCTATCTCAGCGCCTTGCAGCTAATGTCAGTTATTATCAAGCCTGTCGCTGTGGCTGCAGCCGGCAGGATCGATCCCCAGACACAGAAAGCCTGGCGGTCAGAATTTGGTCAGCCAGGTAAAGTACCCCTGGCCTTAATAGTCAATTCCCTGATCGAACTTACGGAGCTGCAGCCGCTGCGGGCGATACTGCAGGAAACCAATAAACTGCTGCACTGGGGTTATTATCTGGCTTTTCACCGCCAGAATCTTGCAGGAACGACGGATACTCTTTGCAAATATACATGGCAGGCTTATTTATACCTGGAAGCACGGGATATTGAAGGTTTCAGCACTTATCTGGCAATTTGTTTTTCCTATATCCTTGAAACGATCCGTGATTTTATTATACAGCATGGCCTGCATGAAGCCGCAAAGCTTGCAACACCTTACAAGATACCCGATTTAAATATCAAATAAAAAAATAGACCTGCCCTAGGGCAGGTCTATTTTTGGGGAATATCTTCAAACAAGGCGGAGAGGGTTGCAATCTACCTTGCCGAAAATCGACTTCACAAATTTTAAATATTGCAATATTTAAATTCGCAATATTTTAATTTATGTTATTATAGCACATTCCCATTTTTTTCAAAATAGTTTTTCAGAAATTTATTTTTAAATCAAAAAGCAGCTTCTCCATTATTAAGATGAGAAGCTGCTTTTACATTTTTCCAGGAATATTCCCTGCTGTTCTCACAGCATATTTTCATCAAATACGACAAAAACATTTTTGCCTTTTCCCTTGGCTTTATACAAAGCGCTGTCCGCTTTCTGATACAGGTCGTCAAAAGCAGCGCCGTCGTCAGATTCACAGAACACCATCCCGATACTGCAGGATATCTTCAGTCCTTCTTTTGCCGCGCCTTTAGTGTACAGACTGCAGATCTGCCCGGCTTTCACCAGGGCATTTTCCATACTGGTGATATCACACATCAGCACCGCAAATTCATCGCCGCCGATACGGCCCAGCAGATCCGAGCTGCGGAAGCTGCGCTCAAGATTGGCAGTAAGCTCACACAGCACCGTATCACCGAAGGCATGTCCCCTGCTGTCGTTAACATTTTTAAAATCATCAATATCCAGCAGGAAAAAGGCATGCTGCCGTTTCGAGCTGTCAGCTAAAACCTCATTGACATATTTTTCAAAAACAGCCCGGTTATAAATACCCGTCAAAGGATCACGCTCAGCCTTATGCTGCATCCGTGCAAATTTATTCTGCGTATCGTTGATATCCAGAACATTACCTAAAACACGCTTGATCTGCCGCTTATCATCAAATACCACCGCCATATAAAAACGATACCAGTGATAATCGCCATCAGAACTATGCAGGCGCCCCTGAAAAACTGTCCTGCCGGCCCTTTGCAATTCTGTCAGAGCCTTCTGCACGGCACTGCTGTCTTCCTCATGAAAATACTTATTTAAACTGCTGCTATTCTTTTCCGCAATAGTATCAGTAATAAAGCCGCCCAATTTTTCCAGTATCTGTTTTTCGGTATTATGCCCGGCCGCACCTTCACCGGTATTTTTAACGATCAGAAATTTACATGCTTTCAGATCAAATTCAAACATGCAGCCTTCCATCAAGCCCGCCGTCAGCCGCAGACCCTCTATCTCCGCATTGATCTGTTTTAAGCGGTCTTTTTCGATCTGCCGCCAGATATAGATGATAACGAGAAAGCACAGACAAATGAGCAGGAAATATTTTCCCATCGTATCCCGAGCGATCTTATTCAGCATCTGCTGATCTGCCAGCAGATTGGTTCCCGAAACGATCTGGAAAGTGTACCAGTCGTTAACTTCTACAGGCGCAAAGACTACATACTGTGTCTCGCCAAAGATATCAGTATAATAGAAAGCGCCGCTTTCTTTATTGGCAATAGCTTTTTCCAGGTCTTGCTCCGTCATCGAGCAGCCAATGGCTTCCTGCTCCAGGAATTTAAAGAAATTTTCCTGCTTGCCATTGCCGATGCCCATAATCACGTCGCCCTTTTCATCTGCAATCATCGTAATGCGGTCCTGCTGCATATTCAGCACCGCCAGCAGCGTTTTCGTCGCATTATCAAGATCATAGGCTTCATGGACAACGCCGATGACCTCTTCATCCTTATACAGTGGCTTAGCCAGAATAACTACTTTTCTGCCGCTGGACGGCAAAACGACCGGCCCTTCAACAACTTCTTCTCCCTCTAAGGCCCTTTTATAATAATCCTGATCCAGGATATCGATTTCCTCGCCATTGCTCATCAGGGTTTTCTGACCACGATAAGTAAGTCCAACAGTCGAAAAATGCCCTGTGTTGGAAACTGTACTCAAAAGATTGACCAAATTATCCTTCTGCCCTTCATATCGAGGAGCGTTTCTCAGCACGATATCCAGTAATTCATTCTGCCGCTGGATCTCGGTATGCAGAATAACCTTGGTATGATGGGCTGCGTCCAGCAAATAATCGTAAGTCTGGCGTTCCAGAATGTCCTTTTGACTGGCACTGAAATTGAATGCAAAAGAAACCGCCAGGATCAAAACTGAGATTATAGTTATGACGATCAGCTCACGATGCAGTTTTCCCCACATAAAGCTACCTCTTTCTATTTTTTACAAATGCTCTCTGAATTCTACAAAATAAAACAATTAGGTTATCCGCTATTAATTATAACCTATTTTTTATATTATAGCATTTTTACTTTTAGCAAATAAATACTTTTATCTTTATTTTTTAAGCCCAGCCACTGTTTTTACTGCCGCTGAAAAAAAGCAAAACACCGCTTTCTGTAAAAGCGGTGTTTTGCCTGTAGGAAGCTATATATGAGATGTAATTGCCGTTAAGGCTTAAACATGGCTGTTGGAAACTTCAACAGTTTTGTTCATGACGTTGGTAAAGAATGTAACCGGCACCATAGTCTTGCCATTTACTAAAATCGGAGCGTTGTCCAAAGTAATGGTTTGGCCATTGCGTACATATTGGTTGCTGCCAATAGTCATAAAATAGGTCTGATCACCTTTTTCCATCGAAACATTTTGCATACCGGCATCCCAGAATACCTGGTAGTCCATTTTTTCCATCAGCGGACGCAGGGGCAGGTATACTGTATCTTCTTGAACCATGATGGCTTCATCAGGAGTTAATACCAGCTCTTGTTGATCCATAACGATGGTTCCTGCACCAAGATGGACTTTGATATCGGCACTGTTGGCTTTAGCAATAGACCAGCCAAAAATGCCTACCAATAATAAGCAGACCACTACGATTACAGATTTTTTCATTTTCATTGACCTCTTTCCTTTCCTGCTGAGCAGGTTTTGTTTACGATTTTTATTATATACACTTTTTCATCTGTGTGAAGTTTTCAATATTTAAATATCAACTAGAAAAAAATTACAGTTTACTTACAAAAATACTTTTTCCGCCTTTTTTACAGGTCTGAATGGCGCATTTTAAAGCCCTTAACCCCCCTGAAACAGTAGAAGTAAATAAAAAAACGACCTTTGTAAGCGCAGTACCTGCAAAGGTCATTTTTGAGTATAAAAATTTTTTAATCCAAAGACTTGACGATCACCAGAACAGGAAACGCCGCATCGGGCAGATCGCTATGAGCACCGCCGCAGACCTTTTCTTCATAAGCGTCCCGGTCCAGCAAATCAAAATCTACAATAATATCGTCACTATAATATTCCTGAGCCGGCTCAATATCTTCTTTGCGGATACCCTGCCAGGCAGCTTTCGGCACTTTTGCCGCAAAAAATTCCAAAGTCGATGATTTAGCATGATAAATCTGGATCGCGTCTTCTGCGGTATACAACATAACTTTCAACTCCTGTCTTTTCAAGATCAACGGCGCGCTGCCAATGAATGACAGCATCGCTTGTTGTTATTATCACTATATCACAGAAAGCAGCGACAGTCAAAAATCTTAATAATAATTATTAGTTGCATTATTTTCTAAAATATGATTACTAAAAAGCGGTACTGCCGCCATATCAGGACAGTACCGCAAGTCAGCTTTATTTATTATGCCTCGATCGGCTCGTCCTGCAGGGCTTCGTAGCCTTCCTCGCCAGTACGTATCTTAACGACGTTCTCTACATCATAGATAAAAATTTTACCGTCGCCATACTTACCGGTATAAAGCACTTTTTTCGCAGCGGCCACCACCGCAGCCACAGGAATAGCCGAAACAACAAGTTCTACTTTGACCTTGGGCAGCAGATGCACGCTTACTTCCGCCCGCGGTAATATTCGGTATTGCCTTTCTGCAGCCCGTAACCCAAAACCTTCGTTACCGTCATACCGGTAATACCAAGTTTATCCAAAGCTTCCTTCAAGATCTCAAAACGCAGCTGCGAAGTAATGATCACGATCTTCGTCATTTTCGGTCTGCCTGCTGACGGCAGAGCGGCAGTAACGTGAGTAACGGCAGCA
>ERZ860009.729-NODE-729-length-13267-cov-1.474190_pt1 | contig 13267 bp, 12 predicted proteins | sample MGYA00510114_ERZ860009 | MGnify/ENA primary metagenome ERZ860009 (study PRJEB30046, sample SAMN00715177) | human gut metagenome | study: EMG produced TPA metagenomics assembly of the A metagenome-wide association study of gut microbiota in type 2... | reverse complement strand
TAAGTTTTTCAATCAGGTGGAAAAGATGCCTCTGGAGGTGGTTGGACATTTGGCTAAAGGAGAGGAGCTTAAAATCGGTACGATGGACATCAATCGCTTGAAAGTGAAGAGGATTAAGATTTGAAAAAAAGGTAAAAAAGCTAAAAGCAAAAAGCTAAAGGCTAAAGGCAAAAGGTAAAGGTGGGGGATGTTATGCTAAAAAAATTACGTGTTTTGTTTGCGGTAGTCATGGGGGTCGTGATTACCTTTTATTTCCTGGATTTTGCCGGTTTAACTACAGGATGGCCTAATCTGGCACGGATACAGTTTGTCCCGGCCTTATTGGCGGGGAGTTTCGGAATTGTATTGATCCTGCTGGTGGCGACACTATTATTCGGGCGTATTTATTGTTCGGTCATTTGCCCGTTAGGAGTATTTCAGGATGCTGTTTCATGGTTCTCCGGCAAACAGAAAAAGAACCGCTTCCGTTATTCTCCGGCTTTAAAATGGCTGAGATATGGTGTATTGGCTGTATTCATCCTTGCCTTGGTTGCCGGACTGAATGCTTTTGTCGTTCTACTGGCACCTTACAGTGCATACGGCCGGATGGTTTCCAGTCTGCTGGCTCCGGTATGGCAATGGGGAAATAATCTCTTGGCATATTTTGCCGAACGGGCAGAAAGCTATGCTTTCTATGAAGTGGATGTCTGGATGAAAAGTCTTTCAACACTGATCATTGCTGTGATTACCCTTATTGTGCTTTTTGTTTTGGCATGGCGTAACGGACGTACTTATTGCAATACCATTTGTCCTGTTGGCACCGTATTGGGATTCATATCACGATACTCCATCTTCAAGCCTGTGATCGATACTTCCAAATGTAATAGCTGCGGATTGTGCGCACGTAATTGTAAAGCATCCTGTATTAATGCCAAAGCCCATGAAATTGATTATAGCCGTTGTGTCGCTTGTATGGATTGCCTGGGAAAATGTAAGCAAGGAGCTATTAAATATACCAGACGTATTCAAAAGAAAGAAGGGGGTAATACGGAAACGGTTAAAATAAAATCCGTGACCTCGGAACAGATTGACAATGCCCGTCGTAGTTTTCTTTCGGCATCGACTATTTTCGCTACTTCTACCATACTGAAAGCACAGGAGAAAAAGGTAGACGGAGGATTGGCAGCCATTGAAGACAAGAAGATTCCCAACCGGGAGAATCCGATTTATCCTCCCGGATCATTAAATGCACGCAACTTTGCCCAACATTGTACTGCCTGTCAGCTATGTGTCTCTGTTTGTCCTACTCAGGTATTACGTCCATCCGGTAATCTCGCAACTCTCATGCAGCCGGAAATGTCCTACGAGCGTGGTTATTGCCGTCCGGAGTGTGCCAAATGTGCGGAAGTATGCCCTACAGATGCCATTCATCTGACCAGCCTGGCAGAGAAATCCGCTATCCAAATCGGGCATGCTGTATGGATCAAGGAGAACTGCGTACCGCTGACTGATGGAATGGAATGCGGCAACTGTGCCCGCCATTGTCCGGCAGCCGCTATTCAGATGGTAGCTTCCGATCCCGAAATAGCGGACTCACCGAAGATTCCGGCAATCAATGTCGAACGGTGTATTGGTTGCGGTGCTTGCGAGAATCTTTGTCCATCCCGTCCTTTCAGTGCCATTTACGTGACCGGACATCAGATGCACAGAATTGTATGATTTAAATCAGAACAAGATTATGGAAGAAAAAAATAAGAAAGACATAAACAGAAGAGATTTTATCAAAATCGTAGGTATCAGTGCGGCTACATCGACAGCAATACTATACGGATGCTCGTCAAAAGGCACTTCTTCATCAAGCAGTGCATCGGCAGAAGGGGAAATTCCTACCGATAAAATGACTTACCGCACGTCTCCAACAACAGGCGACCGCGTGTCACTTTTAGGATACGGCTGTATGCGCTGGCCTCTCAAACCGGCTCCCGACGGTAAGGGTGAAGTGATCGATCAGGATGCAGTGAACGGATTAATCGATTACGCCATCGCTCATGGAGTAAACTATTTCGATACATCTCCGGCCTACGTACAAGGTTTTTCTGAGAAATCCACAGGAATTGCGCTAAGCCGTTATCCACGTGATAAATACTTCATTGCTACCAAACTATCCAACTTCTCTCCGGATACATGGTCACGCGAAGCTTCCCTCAAAATGTATCATAAATCTTTTGCAGACCTTCAGGTGGACTATATCGATTATATGCTGCTTCATGGCATCGGTATGGGTGGAATGGACGCCCTTAAAGGACGATATCTGGATAATGGAATGCTTGACTTTTTGATAAAAGAACGTGAAGCAGGTCGCATCCGCAATCTCGGATTCTCCTATCATGGCGACATCGAAGTATATGATTATCTGCTTTCCCGACACGATGAGATAAAGTGGGATTTCGTACAAATACAGCTTAACTATGTGGACTGGAAGCATGCGAAAGAGACAAATGCCCGGAATACCGATGCCGAATATCTGTATGGTGAGCTACATAAAAGGGGGATTCCATCCATTATCATGGAACCGCTTTTGGGAGGTCGTTTGTCTAAACTGAATGACAATCTGGTGGCACGTCTCAAACAACGCCGTCCGGAAAGCAGCGTAGCTTCATGGGCTTTCCGCTTTGCCGGAACATTCCCCGATATATTGACTGTATTAAGCGGTATGACGTATATGGAACATTTGCAGGATAACCTGCGCACTTATTCTCCATTGGAACCGCTGACTGACGAAGAGATGGATTTTCTGGAAGACACGGCACAGTTAATGCTGAAGTATCCTACCATCCCTTGCAATGACTGCAAATATTGTATGCCATGTCCGTATGGTCTGGATATTCCGGCTGTCTTATTACATTATAACCGTTGTGTCAATGAAGGCAATGTTCCTAAAAACGGACAGGATGAGAATTATGTCAAAGCCCGCCGGGCATTTCTTGTAGGATATGACCGCAGTGTACCTAAACTCCGTCAGGCCAGTCATTGCATCGGATGTAATCAATGCGTACCTCACTGTCCTCAAAACATAGATATACCCAAAGAACTGCACCGGATTGACCAATTTGTAGAACAACTGAAACAAGAACCTTATAATGGAAGAATTAATCAACTTATTACACTCGGGAGGATATTCCTGTGTGATTGCCAATGGAGACAACATACGTACCTTTACCCAACGTGGCGTAGCAGATTTATATGATTTGCTGACACAGGAACCGGATTTTCTGAAAGGAGCTTCGATAGCCGACAAAGTAGTAGGGAAGGGGGCTGCCGCCCTCATGATTTTGGGAGGTATCCGGGAACTGCATACAGACATCATCAGTTCGAAAGCGTTGGATTTATTACGAAGCTCGGATATAAAAGTCCATTTCGTACAAGAAGTACCTTTTATATGGAATCGTGATCACACAGGCTGGTGTCCAGTAGAAACGATGTGTAGCGAAGAAGAATCAGCAGAAGCCATATTGCCGCTGATTCGTGATTTCCTCGAAAAAATAAGAAGTGGTAAAAAGTTGCAGGAGAAATAAAAGCGCGAAACAGAATATGAAAACAAATACAGTTTGTTTGTTTTTGTTCGGCAGCCTGCTTTCCATTTCAGGAATGGCACAACCCGGAAAAGACAGCACACAAGTCAAAAGAAACTATACTATTGACGAAGTCGTAGTTACCGGAACACGGAACGAGACGGATATTCGTCACCTTCCCATGACTATTTCAGTAGTAGGAAGGCAACAAATAGAGAAAAGATATGAACCTTCACTTTTGCCGCTATTGACGGAACAGGTTCCCGGATTCTTTACTACCAGCCGTGGTATCATGGGATATGGTGTATCCACAGGTGCGGCAGGTGGCATGAGTCTGCGTGGTATCGGAGGCAGCCCGACAGCAGGTTTATTGGTTTTGATCGATGGACATCCGCAATATATGGGATTGATGGGACATCCGATTGCGGATGCATATCAGTCTATGTTGACAGAGAAAGTGGAAGTCTTGCGCGGCCCTGCCTCTGTACTCTATGGCTCGAATGCAATGGGCGGAGTAATCAATATAGTCACCCGCAAACAGCAAATGAGGGAGTAAGAACGAATATGCAGGTAGGGTATGGCTCATACAACACTTTGCAGACGGAATTTTCCAACCGTGTAAAGAAAGGACGTTTCAGCAGTATCGTTACCGGTTCTTACAATCGTACGGACGGACACCGCCCCGATATGGAGTTTGAACAATATGGAGGATACGCAAAATTAGGATATGATTTCAGCTCTTCCTGGAAATTCTGGGGAGATGTAAATGTACCCATTTCAATGCTTCCAATCCGGGAACGATACAAGTTCCACTTATCGACAATGATTCGCGTATTACACGTGGTATGACCTCGCTTGCCTTGGAAAACCATTATGAGAAGACATCAGGAGCTTTGAGCTTTTTCTATAATTGGGGACGGCATAAAATCAATGACGGATATAAAACAGGAGAACAGCCGCAAACATCACACTTTAATTCTAAAGACAAGATGTTCGGCATTTCCTGGTATCAGAGCGCTACGTTCTTCACAGGCAATCGTTTGACGATAGGATTTGACTATCAGCACTTCGGAGGCAAATCATGGAACAAAGTCTTGGCTACCGGAGAGCGGAAACTGGGAGTAGACAAGCAAATGGATGAATTTGCAGGATATGTCGATTTCCGCCAAGATATAAATAGCTGGTTGTCATTGGATGCGGGTGTTCGTGTAGATCATCACTCTCATGTAGGTACTGAATGGATTCCACAGGGAGGACTGGCTTTTCATCTTCCCAAAAGCGCAGAACTCAAAGCGATGATGAGCAAAGGATATCGCAACCCTACCATTCGGGAGATGTATATGTTTGCTCCTGCCAATCCGGAACTGAACCCGGAGAAACTGGTCAGTTATGAACTTTCCTATTCTCAACGATTATTGGAAGGAGCCTTATATTACGGACTGAACCTGTATTATATTAACGGTGACAATATTATTATGAGCAATGGCTTGATACCTCCGCTGAACGTCAATTCCGGAGAAATAGAAAACTGGGGAATTGAAGCGAATATCGGTTATCGGTTTAATTCTCATTGGAATGTGAATGCCAACTATAGTTGGTTGCACATGGAAAACCCGGTTCTCGCCGCTCCTGAACACAAATTGTATGTCGGAGCAGACTATACCGCAGGTCGCTGGACTGTATCGACAGGAATGCAATATATTAAAGGACTTTACACTTCTGTAATCGTTAATAATAAAGGCACCGAGCAACAGGATCGTTTTGTTTTATGGAATCTGCGAGGAAGTTATCGTATTTGTAATTTTGCCAACATCTTTGTGAAGGTGAAAACCTGTTGGCACAACGTTACGAAATAAATACAGGGTATCCCATGCCCAAGGCAACATTTATGGGTGGTATTAATTTGAATTTCTAAAAGAATAAAGATATGGAAACAACAGTAAAACTCTATTCACTGAATTACAGTAATGTGAAGACCTATTTAGCAACCTCGTTATTCATCGTTGGCAATATCCTTTTTCCCAGACTCTTTCATCTCATTCCACTAGGTGGATTAACCTGGCTGCCTATTTATTTCTTCACTCTGATCGGTGCTTACAAATATGGCTGGAAGGTCGGTTTGCTAACTGCTATCTTGTCTCCAGTCATAAATTCTTTGCTCTTTGGTATGCCAGTGCCCGCAGTATTGCCTGCCATTCTATTGAAATCCGTATTATTAGCAATCGCCGCCGGATGGGCTGCGCAACGCTTCGGACGCATTTCTATCCCTGTATTAGCAGGAGTAGTCTTGTTTTATCAGATCATCGGCACATTGGGAGAGTGGATGTATTAGGAAATTTCTACAAAACTGTTCAGGATTTCCGCATCGGTATTCCCGGAATGTGCCTGCAAGTATTAGGAGGTTATTTGTTTATTAAATACTTGATATGCAAATAATATTCCTATTTATTGAATAGATAAGAGGTAGCTTCTTCTACAAGGGAAAAGCTACCTCTTATCTATACTTATTTTATTTATCCGAATCGTCCTGAGAGGTATCATCTTCAATAATAGCGGAAGAAGTACCATATTCCTTAGCATACTGGCTTGGACTCATTTTATATTCTTTCTTGAATACTTGTCGGAAATATTTGGACTCTGAAAATCCACATAGTTCTGAAACTTCAGTAATATTATGCTTGCCTTCTTTTAGCAACTGTACAGCACGTTTCAAACGGACTGATTTTATAAGCTCTTGGGGAGAGAGATCTGTCAGTGCTTTCAGTTTACAATAAAAGCTGGTGCGACTCATACCATGCAAATCATTGAGCACTTCAACGGAAAAAGCGGCATTATCAATATTATCCTCAATACTCTTCTTCACATCCGATATAAATTTCCAATCAAGGCTATTCATTCCATTCGCCAATGGTGTCATGACTTTGGTATCTTCTATTTCCAGATTGGCATATCTGCTACGCAACAGTGCACGGTTTGCCAATAAATTAGCAACACTTGCTTTCAGAATTCTTACGCTGAATGGTTTTACAATATATTCATCAGCGCCAATATGAAGCCCATCCAATATATTCTGCTCTTCTCCTAAAGCAGTGAGTAACAATACCGGAATATGAGATGTTTCTATATCATTTTTAATGGCAATACACAGTTCATCACCCCGCATTTCCGGCATCATAATGTCGGAAAGAATAAGCTCTGGCCAAAATTCTTTTGCAATGATCAATGCTTCCTTACCATTACCGCAAGCCTGCACATTATACATTGGTAATAATGAATTGACCAGATAAGCGCGTAGTTCATCATTATCCTCAACAATAAGAATACGTTGCAGATTCTCATCGTTTGTCTTTACAGCCGCTTCGGATATAATTGGAGCATCCAATACTACTTCCTGTCTGCCGGGTTTCTCCGGATCTATCAGATTCGAATGACGGAAATGCTTATTACCCTTCGGGAAAACAATAGTGATAGTGGTACCTTGTTGTTCAATGCTCTCTATATTTATCTTACCACTATGAAGACTCACTAATTTTCCAACTAGTTTTAGTCCGATTCCACTACCAGTTATCTTTGCGTTAATAGCATTCGTACCCCGAAAGTGCATCTTAAGTAATTTGTTCTGTTCGTTTGCCGGAATGCCTATTCCCGTATCTTTGACTTCCAGCCTCCAGGATTCTTTAGTCTCAGAAACAAATATGCTGACCATTCCATTTTCAGGTGTATATTTCAACGCGTTGGATACCAGATTCTTTAAGATAGAATCCATCTTATCTTTATCGAACCATACATTCAGATAATTAAAGTCACTTTTGTATGTAAAGTCAATATGCTTGATGTTAGCATACGAACAAAAACTATTATAGATTTCATTCATATACGTATTCAGTTCATATTCGGAAATATGCAATTCAGAAGAATAAACATCAGCCCGCTCGAAATTAATTAAGTTAGTACTCAGCCGTAAAAGGGCATTTACATTTCTCAATGCCGTGTTTATACGCTGCGAACCGATCTCTGTCAATGTTTCCTCTTCAACAAATTCTTCTAAAGGAGCCTTTATCAAAGTAAGAGGAGTACGGATATCATGAGCAGTGTTTATAAAGAAATGTGTCTTTTCATCTGATATCTTTTTCTGCTTTTTCAGAATCATAATCCGGAAAGCAATACCGAATAGAAACGCAATCACAAGTATATAAATGAATATAGCCCATCCGCTAAACCATACAGGCTGCGCTATTATTATTTCGCCCTGCCGTTCTTCGAAAACAATACTAGGCTCTTCTTTGGATATAGCACGCACATAAAGTTTATAGTTGCCAGGGCTTAAATTGGTGAAACGAATCAGACTATTACTGTTCAATTGCACCCATTCATTATATGAAGAACCTTCCAGTCTCCAATAATATACAGAATGGGAAGGAAAATCATATTGATAGAAGAAACCCGGAATGAAAAGGTATTCTGACCGTATTTCAGCTTCAATACATCTGTTTTATCAATATCTTTCTCCAGAGGAGAGTCCTTATCCCCCGGATAAATAGGCTGATAAGAAATATGAAAATCGCTGAATATCATTTTTGAGTATTCATAACCGGTAACTTGATACCTGCGGGAAATTCAACAGCACCATCAACGCTTCCGAAAACAAAACTTTTATTTTTGCGTAAAACGCCGGAAGTAGCGTTGAAACAGGCCGACATCATTCCTTGCTCTCGACTCCAGTTGTGGAATGATCTTTTCTCCGTAGAAAAGCTGGTGATTCCGCTTTCCGTACTCATCATTATCTGTCCATCCATTTCCGGAAGAATAGTATAGATATTATTGGAAACAAGTGCCGAATTATCGGCATAATAGTGTTCGAAACTCCTATTTTTAGGATTATATATAAGTACTCCCGAACCATTTGTACCGATGTACAGTGATCCATCATTTGCCTGATAAAGCGTATTGATGTAAGTCGACTCCACAGGCATTAAAATATACTGATACTCACCAGAGTTTCGATCAAGCAGAAATAGTCCTGTGGCAGTTCCCACCCACATAGAATTGATATCCTTTTCCTCAATAGCTGTAACAGTATTTACTCCAGGATACAGACGGACAGTATTCTTTCTCGGATCAATACACTTTAGATTGTAATATCCTCCCGACCATATATACCCTTTTGAATCTTTAATCATATCCCGTATATATTTATCTGGTCGTATGTTGACAGAACTAAGCAGGAAAGGCGAGAAATACTCTACAGCCAATGTCTTCTTATTAATCTTATAAATGCCCGACGTATATCCTCCTGCCCAGATAATGCCCGGCGAAACTTCACACAAAGTGATGAAAATATGATTTTTGTCTTTCAGTTGCTTATCAAAAGAACTTAAGAAAGAATGCCATTGACCTGTTTTGGAATCATGGAAACTGATCCCATTGCTTGTTCCAAACCATAAGTCACCTTCACTATCTTCAATGACCGCATGAACCTGATCATTGACAATAGACTGTTTATTACCGATAGAATGTTTTATCCAATGATAATTCTTATAACGGGGATCGACTACCGTAATCCCTGCCGGATAATTGGCAAGCCAGATTCGTTTTTCTTTATCAATATAAATATCCGTAATGTTATTTCCATTCATTTCATTATAACTTTCATAGTTTGCTACAATGTATGGAGAAGTTTTACAGGTATTTACATCTATTTTGTGTACTCCCATTCCCTCTGTGGCAACTAAAAGTTCCTTTTCATTCAGCGGTCTGATATGAGTGATACTTACATCACCCAAAGCAGTATCTGGCTTGATAATTTGTTGAGTTGACATATCATAAGCAAAAGTACCATCACTGAAAGTACCAATAAAGAGCCTTTGAAGTTGTCGGTGATAATAAAGCCCGTTTATTTGCGTATAGACATTATCAAGCGTTTCAAAAGGAATAATATGCAAAGCTCCTTTATTTAACTGAGTATACCGGACCCCCATTTCTGTTGCCACAAAGAAATGAGTATCATCCGCCTGTTCTACTACTGTGATATTCTCATCCAATACATTAGGAAACTGTAAAGTCTGTGCTGTTTCCGTATTATACAACAAGATAGAATCATTGCTGCACAACCAAATATTACTGTTACGATCCAAATAACCGTAGCTGATAACATCAGTGGCTTCCGGCAATTTGTAAATCATCTTAAAACGGTCATATTTCTCTTCATACTGAAAGATACGTCCTTTTCTTCCAATCACCCATATTCCCCCTTTTTTATCTGCATACAGCCATCCGAGATCTATGTCCGAATTTAGCTCCCTGTTTGCTTCAATTAATTTATAGTGTTTTATATCCTGACCGTTGTATCGGTCCATACCTTCGTTGGTGAGAAACCACATATATCCCTGACGATCTTTCTGAATATTGTATATTCTCCGGTTACTTAAACCATCCTCTACTCCAATATATTTGTATGTTTGTCCATATGCCATCAACGGCAACAAAAATAAAAATAGTATAATATTCCTCATATAGATGTTTACATTTAAAGTAGTACTATAGCCTATCTCCAAATAATAGTTAACAAAATAAATAAAAAAGGACGAGATAATCAAGTAAAATGTTCAACAAAAAACATTTTATTTCCATAGTTAATTATTCGTTGGCTGAAATATTATAGTTTTGAGTAATTATTGTTTAAAATCTGCAACTAAAAGTATATCTGTCAACTGAGTTTTCGTTTATAAACCCATATACTTAATGCAAAATAAACAATCACCTGAATCCATAAGGTAATGTATTCAAGTTGGATATCAGCCATACTTGCCCCCATTGAGTTCAACTTCACAAAGGCAAGTGTAGCAGGTGCTGCCGGAAAAATATAATGAGCAGCTTTCCAATACCAAGGCATTAGCTCCATCGGATAGGAAACACGGAAAGAAAAATCAGTCCTACCGAGAAAAATGCAATCATAAGCAATGGTGCTTCCGAATCAGTGAAATATCGGGAGGCTGCCAGCCCCAGAAAAGAAGTCGCCAGCAAGTAGGGGATCATCATCAATACAATATACAATCCGTTTCCAATATTGGGAATACTAAAGAAATGAGGAAGCAACCCTAATAGAAAGAATGAAAAAACAGCATACAAACTACAGTAGACAAACGTTTTCCCTGCTACAATACGTATAGCGACTGCCCAGCTTTTTCCGAAAGGAGTATAGGCAAGGATACCTTTTGTCATATGTTCTTCTCCGGTCAGCATACCTATGACCATCAGTAATGTCTGAAAAATAATAATGACCATAACGGCCGGAATCAGATAAGACCCATATCCTTCCGTATAGTTATAGAGTGCAGTTCCCGCTACATTTACAGGCTTTGCCATAGCTACCGCCAATAATCCCTGAGGAGGCAGAAAGACTGCTCCGTCCGGACGATATTTGTCATTGATAGCCAGCATCACACGTGAAGAAGCTCCTTGTAAGGCTTCAAAATAGAGAAAAGCATCGGTAGTGGCATACAGAGAAAACACAGCTTCATCTCCACGAAATACCCGTTCCTCAAAATCATGAGGGAGATATAAAATACCTTGTACTTTTCCAGCTTTCATCCATTCCTTAGCTTCGTGATAATCCATAGCCTGATCATAAATTTCCGCTTGAGGCGTAGCATCCAGCCAGCGGATGAAATTACGGCTCAACTCGCTATGTGAGTTATCGACTACGGCAACCGGGACATCCGTTACAATATTGGGGGCATACATATAATTATAGAGTAATCCGTACACGAAGATTCCACCCATCAGTACCAGTAATACAGCATAGCTGGTACTGATAGCCCAATATTCACGTCGGATGATGAACGATAACTGTTGTAACTTATTTAATTTTTTCATATTTATGACTTTCTATGGCACGTTTCAGATGAGGAAGCAACACAAAAGCCAGCAACGGAAAGATACATAGTATCACAACCGATGGCCAAAGGTAGATAAAACCACTCCCTCCGTAGAGCATATTTTGCATCATTTCTGTAAAATGCCGGACAGGAAAAAGATAGGAGGCATCTCGTACCAAAGGATACATATTGGTCACCGGAAAAGTGACACCGGATAAAGTAGCTCCCAAAGAGCCGACCATGGAAACAATACTTATGATGAGAGAGATAGCCGGAAATAGTGAAAACAGGAATAATCCCACTGCCTGTGTTGCCACGACAAAAAGCGCTGTCAGCATATTCATCAATAACCAGCTTCCTTGAAAAGGAATATGCAGAATGCCAAACATCACATAATTTGCCAGCCATCCTATCAGAATAAAGATAATAGTGTAGGGGAGTAGTTTTCCCAAAACAGCCGTTACCATATTTCCTTTGGCAACAAACAGCCATTCATCGGCAGTGCGAAATTTAATCTCAATTCCGACTGCATATACAGTAATGAGTAAAATCAATACCTGAAACAAGACGAAGAAAAACGGTTGGCTCAGATAAACCGAATAATCCAGACTTGGATTGTATATAGGGTGATTGCTGGCTTGTACGGGCAACAGGAATGTAGTGATCTTGTCTTGTTCCACTCCGAGAGCGACAGTTGCATCACAATGGGAGAGAGCGACACAGGAGCCAGCGACGTTTCGAAAGCAGCCATCAATTCGCCGCCTACCGAAAGCAACGCATAATGATAATAATAGGAGAGAGTCGCATTCTTTCCCGAAATAGCATCTTGCTCAAATTTGGGAGGAATGGAGAGATAACCATAAATTTCCTTCTTCTGTACGGCCTTTCGGGCAGCTTCCTCATTCACAAAATGCCTTGTCACTTTAAATGTTGGCACAGCAGATATATTTCGGGTGATTGCCCGTGAAGAGGCAGTATTGTCCTGATCGACAATACCGATGGGAATGTTTTCCATCTGCCCGTTGCCGAAGATAGTTGCCATGAAGAAAAGGGTAAATAGCGGCAGGATGATACACACACACAGATAAAGGCGTCGTGAAGTCATCCGTCGCCACTCCCTGAGCAGCACGGAACGAAAAGGAGAATATGTTTGTGTGAACTCATTCTATCATTCATTTAATGTCAGTAATACGGACATACCGGGGCGCAGGTCATCAACTTTCTGAGTGGGACGGGCATGAATCTCGAAGGTTCGTAAGTCATAACTTCCGGTCTGCTTGGTTGATTTCCAAGTAGCAAAACTTCCTAACGGACTGATATAATAGATTTTAAACTCAATACCTTTTTTATTAATAGCAGGCACATCCGCAACAAAGGTGCCCTCCATCTTAAATTGTGGCATCAAATCCTCACGTACATTGAGTACTACATGGATATCGTCCATGACAACCAGTTCATAATAGGAGTTCCCGGCGCAACCAATTCCCCACGTTTAGGAAAGATGGTAGCTATCTGACCGTTTTCAGGTGCTGTCAGCCGGGCGTCGACCAATAGTGCCGAAACTTCTTCCACCGTACTTCTGGCAGCATTCCCATACTGGCGGCAGATTCTTTATCTTCTTTCTGTGCACCGTCTACCGCCATCTGATATTGTTCATAGGCTGCCCGTTCGGCTGCAACAGCAGCTTTATACATAGCTTCCACTTCATCTTTCCGCTGGGAAGTGACAACACTGTCTTTATATAAGGTAAGAATACGGTTATAAGTTGTTTTAGCCAGTGTAAGATCACTTTTTGTTTTGTTCCATAGTTGCAACGCGGTAGCAACAATCTGTCGACGG
>ERZ860009.727-NODE-727-length-13271-cov-2.602679_pt1 | contig 13271 bp, 11 predicted proteins | sample MGYA00510114_ERZ860009 | MGnify/ENA primary metagenome ERZ860009 (study PRJEB30046, sample SAMN00715177) | human gut metagenome | study: EMG produced TPA metagenomics assembly of the A metagenome-wide association study of gut microbiota in type 2... | reverse complement strand
TGCGGCACTTTATAAAACCTGGAGTGACCGGTTGGGCTCAAACGCATGGTTTCCGTGGTGAAACGAAGGAGCTTTCGCAGATGGAGGAACGTGTGAAGGCTGATATTTGGTATATGGAGCATTGGACAATGCTGCTTGACTTATATATCATTTATAAGACTGTGGCGAATGTGATTGTGGGGGAGAAGAATGCGTATTAAGATGGAAAATCATAACACTAAGCGATTGGTTAAAAAAACGAAGAATCTATGAATATAGCATTATTAATAGCAGGTGGTTCTGGTAACCGTATGGGGCAAGATATTCCTAAACAATTTATGCATGTTGATGGAGCTCCTATTATCATTCGGACGATGCAATGTTTTCAACTGCATCCTGATATTTCAGCAATAGCGGTAGTATGCTTAAAAGGATGGGAAACAGTTTTGCAATCATATGCCAATCAATTTATGATTGATAAATTAAGATGGATATTTCCTGGGGGCGATTCTGGTATGGAAAGCATCCATAATGGCATTTATGGTTTAAAAGAAAAGGGATGTGATGATGAAGATCTTGTGCTTATTCATGATAGTGTTCGTCCATTGCTTAGTCAAGAGATAATTTCTTCCAATATTGCAATTTGTAAGGCTTATGGTTATGCTATAACAGGGATCCAATGCCGGGAAGCTATATTGGAAAGTGAGGATGGCTTTATTTCGACTGCAAGTATTCCACGTGATACTCTTATTCGTACCCAAACTCCACAAACATTTCGATTGAAAAATATCATTAGAGCTCATGAATCAGCCTGTAAAAAAGGTATTGTAAATTCTGTAGCTTCTTGTACATTGTTAGCTGAACTTAATGAGAATATTGAAATGCATATTGTGCCAGGTTCGGAGAAAAATATAAAGATTACAACTGTAGAGGATCTGGAAATTTTAAAGGCTTTGATGCATACTAGTAAAGATGAATGGTTGAAATAAAAGCGATATGGCATATCAGGATGATATTAAGAAAGTTGCAACTCTTTTGTTGCCATGGGACAAATTGAGTGGCTGCAATGTTTTAGTAACAGGAGCAACAGGTTTAATCGGTGGTTGTCTTGTGGATGTATTGATGGCGCATGAGAATAAGGATTATAATGTGTATGCGTCTGGAAGAAATGAAGAGAGAGCAAAGAATCGTTTTTTAAGATATGTCAATGATAAAACTTTCCATTTTTTCAAATATGATGTAATGCAACCTTTGGTGTGCGATGTAGATTTTCAGTATATTATTCATGCTGCTAGCGGTGCCTGTCCTGCAGAATTTGGAAAACATCCGGTAGAAGTCATGAAGGGCAATATTAATGGAGTGGACAATTTAATGAGTTATGGAATACAGCACGGTATGAAACGGTTGCTTTATATTTCTTCAGGGGAAGTATATGGTGAAGGAGATGGGAGAGTGTTTACTGAAGAATATAGTGGGTATGTTGATTGTGCTTCGCCTCGTTCATGTTATCCTTCAAGTAAAAGAGCAGCAGAGACCTTGTGTATTTCTTATGGCGTGGAATATAACGTAGATGTCGTCATTGCACGTCCTTGCCATGTTTACGGACCAGAATTTACAGAATCAGATAACCGTGTCTATGCTCAATTTATTCGTAACGTACTTCAAGGAGAAGATGTTGTTATGAAAAGTACTGGAGAACAATTTAGATCTTGGTGTTATGTGGTAGATTGCGTGTCCGGACTGCTTCATGTTTTGCTTAAGGGAGAAAATGGAGAGGTTTATAATATAGCAGATGAGGATAGTAATATCACAATTCGTCAATTGGCAGAATTAATAGCCGGGTTAGTTGGACGGAAAGTTATTATGAAGTGTCCTGATGATTTTGAAAAGAAAGGCTATAATATGGTAAGTAAATCTGTATTTGCCACTAAAAAATTAGAAGCGTTAGGGTGGAACATTGAAGGCTGTATGAGAGATAAAATGTTGAAGACGATAACGAAAGTGAATTTATAATTCCTACTTATTAAAACATAATCTTTGAGTGTTAACCTGAAAATGTTGATTTATGGTAAGAATGATTTGTAATGGAAGAGGATAAACTTAAGTATAAGGAAATTCTATGTAAAACGATGAAGAGCTTCATCAATATTTGCAAAGAACATAATTTACAATATTATGCTTGTGCGGGAACGTGCTTAGGGGCGATTCGTCATAAAGGAATGATACCTTGGGATGATGATATTGATGTCTTGATGCCAAGGAGTGACTATGATAAGTTTCTTGCGCTTAAACAGAAATTGCAGGGAACCGGGTATGAAATCGTTGATTCTAATAATCAATTTTACAATCAGTGGTTCGCTAAATTCTCGGATGCAAATACAACTATAGTAGAAATGACTGATTTTCCCATTGTTTTTGGAGTATATGTTGATATTTTCCCTTTGGATGAGGTGGAAAATGTGGATGTAGCTAAAAAATTGCATGAAGAAAAAAGTAAATATTTTGATAAATATCGGAGAACCTTTAAGAAAACGTTTTTTAGAAATTGCGTAAACTTGTTTATCCACATGCATATAAAAACATTTTTGAAGGAAATATACTACGCTTCTATAGGGAAAGTATTTAAGGAACATTATTTTTTTAAATACAAACATGCGGAAGACTTGATTCAAAAACAAAGAGGGCAAAAGTGTATGTGTTATGGCGGGTTCTATGGCTTTGAGAAAGAATTGTGTGAAAAGGAATGGTTTGGAAAAGGGGTTGCAGTTCCTTTTGAAGATTTTTCCATTATTGTCCCCAGCAATTACCATGCTTATCTTACTCGTTTTTATAATGACTATATGATTCCTCCTCCACCACAATATAGAGAATCTCATCACTCTCGTTATTTCGTAGATTTAGATAGGCGTTGGGATATAGAGGATGTGTTAAAAATGAAGCCTCAAAAGAGTCATAAAATAGTTCGAAGATACGAAAGCTAAAGAATAAATGTCAACAACAACTCAGGTGATAAAAAATACCGGCTTCTTATATATAAAGATGGCGGTGACGGTATCTATTTCTCTCTATACTACTCGATTAATATTATCATCATTAGGGGCATCTGATTTCGGGATATTTAATATTATAGGCGGAGCCATTGTTATGTTGGGCTTTTTGAATGCGACAATGGCCAATGCTACCCAACGTTTTATGTCGTATGCCGAAGGTGAAGGAAATCTTATAAAAAAGCGTCAGATATTTAATGTGAGCATAGTTTTACATATTGGTGTAGCTGTTCTTACCTGTATCCTATTGCTGATTGTTATGCGTTTGCTTTTTAATGGTGTATTTAACATACCGGTTCAGAGGATTTTTGCGGCAAAGGTAATCTATCTTAGTGCTGTTGCTAGTACAGTGCTGACAATAATCAATGTCCCTTATGATGCTGTTGTAAATGCTCACGAAAATATGCTCTATTATTCATTGATTGGTATATTTGAATGTTTGCTACGTCTGGTTATTGCTTTTGTTTGTGTTTATACCAATAGTGACAAACTGATTGTATATGGCGTATTGACAGCTATGATTCCTTTGATAACTCTTACGATAATGAAAATATATTGTCATCGTAAATATGACGAATGTGTTTTTTCAATTCGTAAGTATTGGGATTCGAACCTTCTCAAACGAATTACTTCATTTTTCTCATGGAATTTTTTAACGGCTATATCCAGTCTTGTTTCTTATTATGGTTCGGGCTTGGTGCTTAATCATTTTTTTGGTACCATATTGAGTGCAGCTCAAGGAATAGCCAATCAGGTGAATGGACAATTGTCTAACTTTTCATTGAACTTGATGAAGGCAGTAAATCCAGTTATTGTAAAAAGGGCTGGCAGTCACGATATGGAAGCGATGAATCGTGTAACGTTGGCTAGTGGTAAGTTTTCTACACTTTTAATAGTCCTGTTTGCCGTTCCTTTCATATTGGAAATGCATTATGTTTTAAGAATCTGGCTAAAGAATGTACCGGAATGGACGGCTATGTTTTGTTGTATGCAACTGATTGTTACTGTAATATGTCAATTGACAAATAGTGCCGCCACTGCTATTTATGCAGAGGGAAATATTAAAAGGTATGCTATCTATAAAAGTATTATGAATGTATTGCCTGTATGTTTTACCTATCTTGCTTATACGTTAGGGGGCGCTCCATATTGGCTATATATTTTTATGATAGCAATTTGGAGTATGGGTGGAGATATGGTTATTATTTATTATTCTAATAAACAGTGTGGTCTTAAGATTTCTGATTTTCTGATTCAGGTCGTTTGTCCTGTATTGTGTATTAGCGTATGTATGTTTATTGGAGGTTTTGCTATAAAGAGTTTATTTGAGGAAAGTTTCTTGAGATTGCTTTTTGTTTGCTGTATGACATCTATTGTCTTTGGAATTTGCGTCTGGAACTATGCGTTAAAAAAAGAAGAGAGAATAAGTGTGCTACAATTGATAAGCGAGAGATTGAAAAGAAATAAAAAGAATGAAAGTTTTATATGATCATCAAGCATTCACCATGCAATACTTTGGTGGTGTTTCTAAATGTTTTTGTGAACTGATATCTCATTTCCCGAAAGATGTTAGTGCAGAAATAGGAGTGATGCAGAGTAATAATGTACATCTTGTACAATCTGGATTGTGCCCAATGTTGGAGACTGTTAAATTAGATTATAAAACATTTTTGCCGCATTTTCATTTTAAGGGGAAGGGGCGCTTATATTCATGGTTTAATCGTTTATTTCCTTTTTTCCCGTCAGTAGAACATATTAATAAACGTAGAACTGTAGAGTTGCTTCAGGCTGGAGATTTTGATGTATTTCATCCAACCTTTTTTGATGATTATTTTTTACCATATTTAAATGGAAAACCTTTCGTTTTGACTGTTCACGACATGATGCCCGAATTGTTTCCGCAATATTTTGATAGGAATGATTTTCAGATTGTAGGAAAAAGAAAATTGGTGGAGAAGGCCAATGCTGTTATTGCGGTCTCGAAGCAAACAAAACAAGACTTGATGGAAATCTTAAAAGTTCCAGAAGATAAAATAAAGGTAATTTATCATGGAGGACCTGTCTGTGAAAAAATATCAAATAAAGCCTTGATTGATGAACCATATTTTTTATATATGGGTACTAGAGATAAATACAAAAATTTTCATCAACTTATTGTTGATTTTAGTGATTTTTCGGATAATTGTAAGAAAACAGTGTTAGTATGTACAGGTGGCGAATTTACACGGCAAGAAAAAGAAGCATTTAAAAAGTATAATGTTCTTGATAGAGTGGTACATTTTTCTGCGACAGATGAAAATGTGAAAAATTTGTATGCTCATGCTGTCGCTTTTGTATATCCTTCTTTGTATGAAGGATTTGGTATGCCTATATTGGAAGCTTTTGCTTATGGGTGTCCAGTACTACTTAATAATAAAAGTTGTTTTCCGGAAATAGCGGGTGATGCTGCTGTTTACTTTCTTTTAGATGAACAAGGGTCGGATTTAGTAGAGAAAATGAAAATGGCTTTTTCTTGGAGCAATGAAGAACGTGAAAGTATAATTCAATCGGGGTATGAAAGATTGAATCTTTATTCGTGGCAAAAATCAGCAGAACAACTTAAAGATTTGTATGTATCAATAACTTGATGCATAATATTTAATTTTAAGAAAATGAATTATGAAGATTTAATAGGCTCTTTACTTGCTGAAATAAGGACAATATTCTTAGCCATCATTATTATTAATGTATTATATATCCCAATATATAAAAGGTGTATAAATGGCTTTTTAGATCCTTTGTTAATAGTTGTTGTTTTTGCCTCGTTGGCGAATTCTGTACCTTTTTATCTTTATTTTGCGGGATTGATGAGAACAGAATTATTTTTATTTATTCTTTTGTTCGAAGGATGCTTTTGGCTTTTTTTTTACAAGATACATATTCGTTTTAAATATGAAATAAATGAGAAAACAAGGAAGAATGAAAATTTACTAGTTGAGAAAGTAGGATTACTATCAATTTTTATAGTCATTTTACTTCAGCTTTATATTTATAGGTTAAATGGTATTCCATTATTTAATGAAAGTCGTTTTACGGCTACAGGAGGTAATGATACGATTGTAAATTTGCTTCAAAGAATTATTGGTCCGTTTAATGTGTTTCTTAGTCTTTATTGTTTTTATAAGATAGACTCAAGAAAAAAGAAAGGATATTTTATTCTATTGGTTATATTGGGGTTTTCATTTTTAAGTGGTGCTAAAAGTTTCATTTTACGATTAATATCAGCTTATTTTTATTATAACATTTTCTACAAAAGAAAAATTCCTCATGTGAAATGGTATTTTATTCTTTTCATCGCTCTAACTCCATTATTTATATTATTTAGTAAATCAGATTATGCGCTAAATGCGTATTTATATCGCTTGATAGGAAATGGAGATATTTATTGGAATGCTGTTTATGATGATGCCATTGATCATATTAAAATTGAAAATCCAATAATAAATCAAACTCATCTTTTATGGGGACCATTTAGACATTTAATAGGCTTTACGCCTGGGCCTAGTGATATGGCTATTGCGGGTGAATCAATAATGGAATATGCTTATTCTTATATTAGTGGAGTTCCTAATTCTAGGCTTCCTGTATTAGGTTGGATTTATTTCCGTTGGTGGGGACTTTTGTTTGCTATGTTTATGGGATGGTTAGTTGCTTTTTTGATCAAAAAAGTACCTAATATGTTTAATAATAGTCTTATATCAACTTTTTATAAAGCTTCTTTTTACAGTATTGGAGCTTCATTTATAACTGATGGTTATTTGGGATTTTCCAATCTATTGGGAGTGATTTTTTTCTCAATGACTGTTGCTTGCATACGATTACTAACTCAAAAAAAACAATATGGTCACGTTGTCAATTATAACAATTAATTACAATAACAAAAAAGGACTGTTGAAGACTATTGACAGTATAAAAGAACAATCATTCACTGATTTTGAATGGATTATAATTGATGGTGGTTCTACTGATGGAAGTGTGGAGATAATTAGAGAAAATGAATCTCGAATTGCATATTGGATATCTGAGCATGATAAGGGAGTTTATGATGCAATGAATAAAGGAATATTACATGCTAATGGTCTTTGGCTTAATTTTATGAATAGTGGTGATACATTTGAAAGAAAAGATACCCTTCGTAATGTCTTTTCTGAAAATATTCCTGAATCTGCACATTTTTTGTATTCTGATACTGTTTCAGAGATGCAGGATGGAAACATAAAAATATCTTATCAAAACCATTTAAAAGGAAATATTATTCATCAGAGCTCGATATATAAGAAACAGTTGCATGAACAATATGGATATTATATAGTCACTCCTAAGATTATAATATCTGATTTACTTTTTTTTCTATCTATACCCGAAGAATATTTTCATAAAGTAAAAACAATTATAGCCAACTTTGAATTAGGCGGAATATCAAGCTCCGGTACATGGTGTGTTAAGCAAAAAATGTGTGCTTTAGTAGTGTACCGGAAAATGAGCTTTGGTGCTTTATATTATAAATATCTACTATTAATGATAAAGGGGATAGTGAGAAAAATAATAGTTTGGTTTAGGACTTATTTTATAGGCAAATGAAAACGGTAACTGTCATTATGTCCTCATATAATGGTTCTTCATTTATAGAGAGGCAAATAAAATCTATTTATAATCAGAAAGATGTGAGTATAAATTGTTTTATTAGGGACGACGGGTCAAGTGATAATACGTTACAGATATTAACTGAACTACAAAAAGAATATGCTAATCTATCTTTTATTGTCGGAGATAATGTGGGGTGGGAGAAAAGTTTTTTAATAGCCTTAAGTTTAGCTCCACAGGCTGATTATTATGCTTTTGCGGATCAAGATGATATTTGGTTTGATAATAAAATTATTAATGGACTAAATCAGTTGGCTCAATATCCTGATAATGAAGTTGTAATGTTTCATTGTAATAAGATTTCAGTAAATGGAGATTTAACGCCTCTCTCTCATCAAATAAAAAGATTATCTCGTCCTATTAATAGGCAGAATGCAGTCGTACAAGAATATGCCCAAGGATGTTCTATTATTTTTAATAATGCAGCGAAAAATCTTCTGACGAGGAGACTGCCTATTGAAAAAATAGCTCATGATTTTTGGGTAGGATTGGTTTGTTTTATGTTTGGACATGTGATATATGATTGCAATCCATATTTTTATCATATTAATTATGGAAATAATGCATCAGGTGAAGGGCATTTATTAAAAAGTTGGCAGAAACGTTGGCGTATGTTTTGGGGGACTAAAAATGTTTACTATTTACCTTCTTTAGATTTGTTATCTGATGCATATGTTGATCTTTTAACAGATGAAGATAAAATATTTCTTCAGCAAACATTAGATTATAAAATAAATATTAGATCAAAACTCAATCTATTATTTTCTCTAGAAGAGCGTCTTTATTAGGTACTTTATCCTTAAAATGTGCTATTGTGTTTAATCGTCTTTAGAATATGGGAAATAAACGGATTGCTATCAATGGGCAATTTACTGCACGGAAAATGACTGGTCAAGAACGTTTTGCTTATGAAATAGTGAAAGAACTTGATTTGATTGTTGATGCGAAGGACTGGGTCTTAGTAGTTCCTAAAGATGCTGTGAATATTCCTAAATTATATAATATACCTATTATAAAATATGGGAGGGTTAAGGGGTCATTATGGGAGCAGGTCTATTTTTTCTATTATACTTTTCGGCATAATCTTCTTTCTTTAAATCTATGTTCTGTTATGCCTGTTTTAAAGCCAGGTATTATCTGCATTCATGATTTGAGTTATAAAGTAAATCCTCAATATTTTAAAACAGTTTATTCATTTATTTCTATGTTATGGCATAGAGTGTTATTCCGTTTTGCATGGTGGTTCTCTCCTTTTATACTAACTGTTTCGGAATTTTCTAAGCAACAAATGATAGATTGTTATAAAGTAGATGCTGATAAAATAGTTGTAGTAGGTAATGGGTGGGAACATTTTACAAGAATTAAGGAAGATGAGACCATAAAAGAACGGAAACCTAATTTATTTTCAAAACCTTATTTTTTTTCTTTGGGTAGCTTAGCACCTAATAAAAATATAGATTGGGTACTTAAAATAGCGCAAAATCATCCTCAATATATTTTTAATATAGCAGGTAGAAATGGTTTGAAAGAATATGGCCTAAATTATAATGAGGAGGATTTTCCCAATGTTAATTTCTTAGGATACATTACTGACGGAGAAATAAAATATCTGATGGCTAATTGTAAAGCATTTATTTTTCCTTCTTTTTTTGAGGGTTTTGGTATTCCACCATTAGAAGCGTTAAGCGTTGGCGCTAAAATTATAGTATCTAACACGAGTTGTCTTCCTGAAATATTTGGGGATTCTGCTTATTATATTGACCCGCATAATTATAACATAAACCTTGATAGTTTATTAAATACATCAGTAAATGATAGGCAATTAGTACTTAATAGGTTTCACTTTAGAATATTTGCAAAGAAAATTTATGATCGCATTTTGAAACTGAATAAGCAATCATAATATGGTTTTTACTAATGGTCGCTATTATCAGCTACATTAACTTAATATCTACTAATATGAAAATAATGCATATTGCAGAACCTTTTGCCACGGGTGTTTTAAGTTTTCTCATAGATATAACTAAACGTCAAGTGGAGATGAATGATATTTATATTCTTTATGGTATTCGTCCCTTGACTCCCGAGAATGTGGAAGAGTTGTTTGATAAGCGGATACATCTTATTAAAATAAATTCTTTCAATGGTGCAATTAATACGGTTCTTAGTCCTAAAGCTTATTGTGAAGTATATAGGTGGTATAAGAATATAAAACCGGATATAGTGCATTTTCATTCATCAGCATCAGGGTTTATAGGTCGGTGGTTATTACCATGTAATAAGATTCCGACTTTTTATACTCCTCATGGTTATTCGTTCTTGATGCGAGACGGATCAAAAATGAAGCGATTTATTTTTTGGTTAATTGAGTATCTGTCTGCTCAACGACCTACTACTACAATAGCTTGTAGTGAGGGCGAATATTTGGAAGCTATGAAATTATCAAAGAATTCCACTTATGTAAATAATGGTATTGATATATGTGAACTTGAATCTTTTGTAAGAGAAATTTGTGAAATTCAAAAACCTATAAGGGTATGTACTAGCGGGCGTATACTTTATCAAAAAAATCCAAGGCTTTTTAATGAGATCGCAAGGTTGTTACCTGAAATTAATTTCATTTGGATTGGTGAAGGAGAGCTTAAAACAGAACTTACTTCTCCAAACATTACGATTACTGGATGGATTAAGCGGGAGGAAGCATTGAGGATTATTAGAAATGTAGACTTTTTTATTTTACCATCATTATGGGAAGGATTACCTATATCGTTACTTGAGGCTATGTATTTAAGGAAGATTTGTTTAGTAAGTGATGTAATAGGTAACCGTGATGTCATAAAAAATGGGGTGAATGGATTGATCTGTAATTTAGCTAGTGAATATGCTGATGCTATCAAAAAAATAGTAAGTGGTCAAATTGATGGAAAAAAAATGTCGAATGTAGCTTCATATGATATAGTGAAAAACTATAACATAGATTTGATGGCACAGAAGTATAGTGAAATTTATGAAGATAAACGAAAAGAAAAAAATAATTATATAAAGCAAATTTGAAAAATATGAATTATTTTATTTTTGGGGGGGCTGGGTTTGTTGGCACTCATCTCACGAAATTACTAAAAGAAATACATCCTGAATCTATGATTATAATCTGGATATAGTAGAACCTGTAACTCAGATGTTTACTATAAAAGGTTATAATGCTGTATTAAAAGAAGGAGAGGAAGTGACTTCACAATATATTTATTGCGATGTACGTAAGTCTATTGAATTGGAATTCGTCAATGTTACAGATGAAGATGTCGTCTTTAACTTTGCAGCCGTTCATCGTACTCCGGGACATCCGGATCAGGCTTATTTTGAGACGAATATTCGTGGTGCAGAGAATGTATGCGCTTTTGCCGAGAAGTTCGGGATAAAGAAAATAGTTTTTACCAGTTCCATAGCTCCTTATGGTGCAGCGGAAGATTTGAAAACAGAAGAGACGCTTCCCACACCGAACACACCTTATGGAATTTCTAAGTTAGTGGCTGAAAAAATACATACGATTTGGCAGGCAAAACAGCCGAACGAACGGCAACTTACTATTGTTCGTCCGGGTGTGGTATTCGGTAAAGGGGAAAATGGTAACTTTACCCGTTTGTATTGGGGGATTCGTGGTGGTAAGTTCTTCTATCCGGGCCGTAAAGATACGATTAAAGCTTGCATTTATGTGAAAGAATTGGTTCGCTTTATGCTTTACCGGTTAGAGAATCATAGCGAAGGAGTAGAGTTATATAACTGTACATTTGAACCGGCTTTTACTATCGAGCAAATAGTAGAAACGATGAAAAAGGCTACGGGACTACAACGTACCATTGTCAAGGTGCCGGGAAGTCTTCTAATGACAGTTGCAAGTATTGTGGGGCCGTTAGGGGGAAAAGCTTTAGGTATTTGTCCTGCTCGTGTGAAGAAGTTAATGATTTCTACTAATATATGCGGAAAGAAACTGGCTGATTCGGGGTATAAGTTTCATTATACATTTGAAGAAGCTATTAAGGATTGGTATAGAGATAACGATAATAAGTATTTGAGATGATTTTTCTGAAACAATTTGGGTATATAAAATAAATGTTGAGATGTAATAAACACGTGAGTGTTTCGTATGTGAGATGAAAAAAATGTAGGTCCCTAGCTTCATGCTGTAAACAGTATGATTCTCCTACATTGTGGATTGGAAATCGTACGACGGTACATTTCTGATCTACGCCCTGACATCGGAGGTTAAAGCCGATGTGAATTTCCCACTATATCAACTGTCTGTGAAGATCGTTGATATTTCCTGATTTTACGTATAGTGATGTATTTAGACACATAAATATAAAGAAAAAACATTGGGAGATTTGTATCGAAATATCCCAATGTTTGATTTCAATCATTGAGATGTTTTTTTCAAATCTTCCGATGTTTTTCCGACTCTCCAAAAGGACAAAAGGACAAAAAGGACATATATGACTGTTTTTATTCATCTTAGTATAAAAATCATGAGGTATATTGCTGATCTTTATTATGTTAAATGATTTTGTAGACGTGTTACCTTACGAATGTTGAAATCGTGTTTTGCGCCAACCTGAATCGTTTTGTCTGTCATGAAATGCTTGGTCAACTCTTGAACGAAATTACGTATATTGTAAGGATTATTTAGTGAAAGGACCGTGCTTGGAAAGAAGAGCGATATCTTGTTCGCGTTTGCTTTCGCCTTCAATAATACAATCATTCGACAATAAGGTAAGATTATTGTACGAATTTCGGGGAAATAAAGGAGCTCCTTTCTGGAATTCCTTTCCCAACTAATAGGCTTCGTCGTTGGCATTGGAATTTTTATAGTACCATAGGGGATTTTTGTCCTTATGTCCTTTTGTCCTTTTGAAAGGAGGGCACGTTGGTGGGGGAAAGAAGAGGTGCGTGAGATTTATAACTTGCTTGTATCCAGTAGATAAACTCTCGTTTCTTTTTTAGGGACGAAAATTTGTGTGCTCGAAAAAATGCAGGAAGCTCACGTAATATGCTTTTTTGTGAATAGTGTCAGTGACAGTTGATTTTAGCAGTGGATCGCTAATTGTTTCCCTATGTGGACAATATTTGATAAAGTAATAAAAACTGAAATATTATAAATTATTAATCATAGAATGACATGGCAAAAGAAAAACAGGAACCATACGAGTTTTTGAGCAATTTGGTATTGGCTATAATGGATATGGATCGTATTTTCAGTAACAGTTTTTTTACGAGCGAATTTGATATCTCTCCCAAAACACTGAGTGAGATAAGACGGGGAGAGGATATGTGTATTTATCAGTATGTGCGCGTGATCCGGTGTATGACGGAGTATCTTCATTTAATCATCCGGATGGATATGTTGCTGAAGGAGTTAAGAACCGTATTAGCTTCCAATTGCGATTTGGTGGTTGCTACGGTTCCGCACCGTTTTCATGGAACTTGCCAACCGAAAGAATGGGTGGTAGTGATGCAATGGGATGGGGTGAAATTGTGATTTCTACAGAAAATAGGGCATTTTTTCGG
>ERZ860009.725-NODE-725-length-13295-cov-1.554305_pt1 | contig 13295 bp, 13 predicted proteins | sample MGYA00510114_ERZ860009 | MGnify/ENA primary metagenome ERZ860009 (study PRJEB30046, sample SAMN00715177) | human gut metagenome | study: EMG produced TPA metagenomics assembly of the A metagenome-wide association study of gut microbiota in type 2... | reverse complement strand
GCTGTAGTCGAATTGGAGAGCGGGGTAGTGACACCAGCAATGCGGAGGTCAATGTAATTATGAAACGCGGTGTGGCGCGCATTGATTTGAACACAACAGCCGACAGCAAAACGCAGATAAAGGAAGTCATCGTAGAGAATGCTCCTGCCGAGACTTTACCATTCCTCGAAAATGTCCGGGCGTCGGATAAAACGGTGAGCTATCGGAAGGAGTTCTCTTCTGCATTCGATGGCAAGCAAGAGGGGGTATTCCGTCTGTTCGAGAGCACACGTCCTGTCAATATCATCTTGCGTGGAACCTATGGTGAAGTCCCTATCAGGTTAAAAGTCGAATTACCAGTTGTCGAACGCAATAAAGTATATGAATTGGCAGTGCTCAATGTGGGAGCTGAAGTGACAGGCGTTTTTGAGATCAAACCGTGGGAAGAAGGGGAAACTATTGTCGGAAAGCCTGATACGAACCAACGTCTTTTGCTTAATGCGTCGAAATCCAGGATTCGGAAGGGGTGAAGGTAGACTATGAGAATAATATACTGGAAGTGCCTGCTACAGGTGCTGATGACATGACGCTGGCGTTCGTTACAGACACTCGTATCGATATTTCTTCTACAGAAGGTGCCGGTAGCGGAACAAGTGTAGGCAATATGTCCGTGTCGGAAGAGGCGGAAGGTATCGTGTCGTCATTTAATGTATCGGTTGCAGCGCAAGGCAGCGGTCGCCTGGGCTATACGGTTTTGGTGCATTTGAAAAATGCCTTGTTGAGTGGAACATATGATTACGTGGAGATACGTGTGGCTCCGAGTGACAAACAGATTGAAACTGTGGAAATCGCAGGAAATGTATGGATGGCATTTAATGCGCGTAGCCACGATCTGGAAGATCAGATTATCCGTTGGACGGGGCTACGGTCGAAGATATGTATCATAAAAGTTGGATTAACACGGTGGGTGGTCTGTTCCAATTTGGACGTTTATATATGTACGTGCCTTGGCAGGGGTATAATCCTTCCAACAATTTAGGTAACCAGACAGCTGATGCACCTTGGGTGAATGATACACATATGCCTTGCCCTGAAGGATACCGGATACCGACTGGTAACGAATGGCAGTCTCTGCTTCCTGCAGACCAAGAGATTCCGGGTAGATATAAGGCAGGAAATGGAGAAACAATTGCCGCTACACTTCACATCGGAGAAGGAACACTGATAACTCCGTCCAGTGGTGTGACGGGAACACAGCATTATGTGAAGTTTACTTCGGAAGACACCGGTCGCAGCCTTATTATTCCTTTGGCTGGCTCGAAGGGAGATAAGTCGTCATCCAATAATCCGGCTTTCGGGAAAAGAGCTGTGTTGTGGACAAACGAACGTAACGGTCTTCCGGGCGGTTATGCATGGGCTTACTGGTTGCCGTTCGAAGGAGCCGAGTCAACCGTTATTAAGAAACAGCGGTTACAGATGGAAGCATTTGCATCCGTACGTTGTGTAAAGAAATAGAGGAGGCTGTTTATGAAGATGCTAAGAATCATAATGATATTACTGGGCGCATTATTGCTTACCAACTGTTCGGGTGATTTTGAACAGGAGACCGGCATTGTTCCTTCCCATTCCGGACAAGTGTCGTTTTTGTTTGGGTTGCAGCAAGACGATGCGTCCGTGGTGCAGACACGCGGAAGCAAACCGGAGCAGATCACTCGTATGTGGTATGCTATTGCCAATGAACGTGGAGAGATTATTAAGCCCTTATATCAGAAGCTGGAAGAAAACTTCTCAAAATTGACTATCGAAGGATTGAGTATGGGGGATTATACAGTCGTTTTTCTGGCTACTACGAGCGAGGAAGAAGATGAGGCTGTCAAAGAACCCGAAAAACTGTCCGATGACTGGTTGATAAATCATGCGGAAAATGCGCCGTTAGATGCGGTTTACTTTTATAAGAAAATAGAATTGCATATCGGCAGAGATCAGGCTTCGGTGTCGCATACAGTGGTCTTGGAGCGTTCTGTAGGGCGAGTGGATGTCGATTTGAATGTATCGTCCGATTATATGTGGAGATTCATTCGTAAAATCGATATAACTTTCGACGATGCCGAAGGAATATATGCGACTCTTGGTGCAGACGGGAAATATTCCGGAACCAGAAAGATAGAATCTTATGACATTACCGGGAAATACTCGTTTTACTCATTGCCCGGCACAAAAGCATTATCCGGATTTGTGACGATTGAGTCCGATCGCAGTGACGGAACTCAGTTTGTCCGTAAATACCGTTTCACGGATTGTAAGATTGAGGCAGGCCGTGTATCTCATATTAGTATTGATTATCTGCATCCGGAAAATCAGGATGGTTCACTTTATGTTCGCAAAGAGGACTTCTTTCGGTTTCGCGCGGATACGATGTTTTTGGCCAGTGAGCCACGTGAGGTCTTTTATGACAGTCGCCGTCGTTCTTTTTATGCGAATGCTCCGTTGCAGGTTTCCATTTCAGACGAACATCAGTTGCTTGTCAAGTTCTTTTCTCCTGTAGGTATTCAGGATGTGAAGATTATGTGCCGCTTTAATAAATTTAGCATGGAGTTCTTCGAACTGGCACATTTTGAACAGATTTATCCGTTTATGGAAGCGTCATTCCCCTTGCCGGTTGTAGATTCGGAACGGACATTCACTACAAGTAGTGGACGGAAGATAGTGGTGCCTGCACAGCCCGGACTTTCCAATGATGATGTGACGCTTGTTATTCGTACAGAAGATCCGTTTATGAAGAAAATAGAACAGATAGACAGTCGTTGGTTTATACGTTTTTCTTCTTATTCGGCTGACAATGGTCATGCGTATTGGCGTCATATGAATCCGTTATTGTGCCGTCACGGAGTGGCGTTGGCTGTCAATATGGCTTTCATGTTCTCTTCCGAAGAGTTTAATATGGAAATGAACAAATACGAAGGTTTGTTGAAAGACAATGGAGGAAATCCGATCAATCTGGATGCGTTGCGTCAAAGAATCCGTAATCATGGCGGGCTTGTGCTGGGGTGTGTTGCCGGGTCGGCGGATTAGGTGGAGGCAATACATACGGCTTGGCTAATTATTGTTATACCGGTGTTTATTTTGATGCGACTCCTCCGGATGCCCATCCGCATAATTATCCCCGTCAGGCCATGTTTCATGAATACGGGCATTGCCTTGGGTATAGCCATAGCAGTACGATGACATATGGTGACCAATGGACGGTGTTGTGTGCAACGGTTTTTGTGGATATGGGAAAGAATGGTAAATTGCCGGTATGTTCGAAAGAGATAATAGCACAGTTACCGATGTAATCTGAAATCTTTTTCCTTCTTGCTTATTGCAAGTACAAGAAAAGCCCCGAACCATCACGGTCCAGGGCTTTTTTTCATCATTATAAACATGTATATAAGCAATACTAAATTTAAACACGTAAGACATCACGCATACAAACGACGCTAACTGCCCATTATGGGCTGTCAACATTTGCAAATATATATATTTATAGATTAAGAAAGAATATCGCATCGTCACGAGTGAATATTCTGAGTAAAATGATATTAAATCAGTAGTAATTTCAAATGGTTCCGCCATCACAACGAAACGACATTTGTAATAAATTCAATATTAAACATGTCTAACTTTGTACTTTGACAAACTTTCAATTATGACTAAGGTTGCAAAGATACAGCTTTTTTAATAAATATGCAATAATTATAATGTCGTAAATTCACTTCCGTCATTCGTAAGGGGGGAGGCTGTTGAGCGGATATTAAATCGGGAAAAAATTCTATGGTTGATAGATGTGATGATTTATAGGTATATGGATTGTGATAGGGATTTGTATGAAAAGATGATTGGATTAGTGCAGAAATATATATCTGCTTACTCTTCTCTTTTATAACTTGAATATTAATATTGAAACTTTTATTTTTCTTATTTTTGGGGTATGAATAAATAATATATTAAAAATAGAACATAGAATGCCAAGAATGGCACTTGTGGTAGTTATTTTAAATCTTTTACTTTGCGTGATTTTATGTGATAAAAAAGAATTTATAATTAACTATGAAGATTATGAAGAAAAGATTGTTGTATTTGTTTATGCTTATTAGTTCGGTGAGTCTATTTATGAGTTGTAGTGACGATGACGATGTGAAATATCCGGTTGACAGTGAACTTGCAGGTGCATATAAAGGAACGATGGATGTATATTATGTGGGAGTATCTACTCCTATAGCTTCTGATATGGTTCAGAAGGTTTATATCTCAAAGGCTTCGGATACTGCTGTAAAACTGGAACTGAGAAACTTTACTATTACCGTAGCAGGTACTGAGCTTCTTATTGGTGACATTACTGTGGATAATTGTGCTTTGACAAAAAGTGGTGATGCTTATAAGTTTTCCGGCAATCAGACATTAAGTCTTGTTGTGGGATCATGCAATACATCCGTTTCGGGTACAGTTGGTAAGAATGCTGTAGATATGGTTATTGATGTAGATGTAGAAGGCGGAATGAAAGTTAAGGTCAATTATAAAGGTACTAAACTGTCAGGAAGTGAAAACACGGAGGCTAAAATAACCGATTTTACTATTGATGACGAAGTTATAACAGTAGCACCGGTTATTGATGATGCAAAGAGTGCCATTACGTTTAAAGTTAATGATGAGGCTACTGAGGAAGACTTGAAAGCCTTGGTACCAGTCATTGCTGTTTCAGAAAAGGCTACCGTAACTCCGGCAAGTGGTGTTGCTCAGGACTTCTCCGGAGGAAAAAGTGTTGTTTATACTGTAGTTGCTGAAGATGGAACATCAAGAAAGTATACTGCTTCTATTGAAGGTGTTCAGAATATCATGAAATATTCTTTGGATGAATGGTCTGAATTTGATGCAGGTAATAGTTATGAAAATTATTGGACTCCGGAGCCTGCAGGATTCCTGGCTACTTCCAATGGTGGTGCCAAAATGTTGAATGGATCATCTTCGACAGTAAAAGTAGGCTATCCTGTGATGGAAGAATCTGAAGGCTTTAGTGGTAAGGCTGCCAAATTGGTGACATTGGATTCTAGAGCACATGTTTTAGGCAGTATGGCACCTATTACTTCCGGTTCTTTATTTACGGGTACGTTCAGTCTTAATATGCTTGCTCCTTTGAAATCAACCAAATTTGGTATTGCTTATGACAAGGAGCCTAAGTTATTAAAAGGCGTATATAAATATAAAGCAGGAACTAACTATATAGATGGTTCTGTCAAACCAGTGCAGGAGGGGCTTAACATTATCGACGAATGTTCTATTGCTGCGGTATTGTACGAAGCAAAAGATGCAGCCGGCAAAGATGTGACACTCACAGGAGTAGATATTAATACTTCAGAATATCGTGTGGCAGAAGCTCGCTTGAAAGATGGTACGGATAAAGATGAATGGACTACATTTGAACTTGCATTTGAGTATTTGCCGGAGAAATCTTATGATAGTACTAAAGAGTATAAGTTAGCTATTATATGTTCTTCCAGTAAGGAAGGTGATAAGTTCAAAGGCGCAGCTAACAGTACGCTGATCGTTGATGAATTGGAGGTTATTGGCGAGTAATGAAATTGATTTTCTTCTTATAGAATATCGTATAGAAAATAGAAAGAGACTGAGCTCATAAAGAGTTCGGTCTCTTTTTTTGCTTATACATCATATCTGAATATTAAATCTTCTAAAGCCTCAATAATATGGTTTTTAGTCTCTATAATCTTAAAAATAGATCATAGAATACAAAAAATAGACCTTGTAGAGCCTGAAATAAAGACGTTACTTTGCCATGTTTTTTATATCGTAAAGAGTTTAATTGTTATAGAGAAAAATTATGAAGAAAAATTTACTGTTTTTATTGATGTTTGTTTGCTCAATGAGCTTGTTCACATCTTGTAATGATGATGATGATAATAATGGCGAAGGTCCTCAGTTAGGAAGAGATATTGCCGGTACGTACAATGGAACTTTAGCTATGGTGCTTCTGAAGCGAAGACTTCAAGACAGCAGGTCTTTATTACTCAAGTGGGAGCGAATGAGGTGAGTTTGGATTTGAAAAATATTTCTATTAATATAGAAGGAGCAGATGCACCTATTGAGATTGATGCCGTACAATTTCCGAATGTAGTAGTGGAAGGTGATAATACTTTGGCTGAATTAAAAGAGTCAAAGGCGACTGTACAATCTACTTTGGGAGAAATAGAGGTAACAGCAGCTGGTACTGTAGCTTCACAGAAGTTAAATTTGAACTTCTCTGTTAAAGTGAAGGTTGAGGGAGAAGGTGATAAAAGTATAGATGTTGCTTTTGTTGGCGAGAAATTGAGTTCGGAAGTTGATATGAAGGATTACGCTCAAGAGCTGGCTGGCTGGTATGCACGCAAAGAACTTACTGTAACTGGAATTGACTTGGAACCTAAATGGCCGACTGATGGTATTGAAGTAGTTTATAATAAATATGATCAGATTTCTATCAAACCTTTTTATATTACTTTCCCGTATTCTGCTAATGATACAAGACAGATTGAAATTAAATCTGCAAGATTAATAAAGACAGCAACATCTGTTGAGATAGAGGATATTCACCAGGCTTTGACTGATAATAGAGGTGATGCAACATTGGATTTGTCTGGTAAGTTTGAGGATGGAGTGTTAACTCTGAATATGACTATTACTAATGCAGAAAATACAGCTCATTATGTATTTACAGCTGATCAAAAAAAGACAGGTGCTATAATTGAAAAGATGACAATCAATAGTGATGTTGTTACAGTACAACCGGAAATAGGGGAAGTTGCTAGTAATAAAGCTAATATTGTTTTCTATATAAAGGATGGTACAAGTAGTGATAAGTTGTCATTGGTGCCGGAGTTTGAAATTTCATCAGGTGCTACGCTTTATTATGGTGATGCAGCTTATGTAAAAGGCACAGCAATTGACTTCTCTAAAGAACAGACATTTAAAGTGACAGCAGAAAGTGGAAAAACGACTACTACATATACAATAAAAACTGCGGTGTTGCAGACTGATTTTTCGTTTGCTACAAACTTTGATGGAGAGTGGGAGCATAAAAGTTATAATGATGCAGGTAAAATATTATATGATGAACCAGGAGCTGGATGGTCTACTTCTAATGGAGGAGTTGCTTATATAAAAGGAATGGATTTCATTTTGCATTGTTATTCAGCTGATAAACCAAACGCTGTGACTATTTCAACGGATAGTAAATCAGGGAAAGCGGCTCGGTTGGAATCATTAGATACAACAGGGAAATGGGCTTTTATCACTTCTGTTCCAAAGGTAACTTCGGGTTCTGTATTTTCGGGAGTGTTTGAAGTAGACCCAATTAATACCTTGAAGAGTACAAAATTTGGTTATCCTTGTTTCAAAAAGCCTGTTGCTTTCAAAGGCTCATATAAATTTACAGCTGGGAAAACATATTATACTTGCCCCGATCCTTCTAAGGCTCACATCTTTGAAGTAGATGCAACCAAAACAGATTTGCCGGCTATGAATGCTGTATTATATGAAGTAGATACCTATGCATTTGATATTTTGGATGGAACTAATCTGCTAACGTCTGATAAAATAGTAGCAATTGCATCTGTAGATGGCAAGGAACAAGCTGAATATACAGACTTTAGTGTGGACTTTAAGTTTAAGGATGGTAAGAACTTTGATCCTGCTAAGAAATATAAACTTGCAGTCGTTTGCTCTTCAAGTAAAGATGGAGACAAGTTCAGTGGTGCTCCGGGTAGTGTACTTTATGTAGATGATTTAGAGGTTACTTTTTAATATATTAGCTCTTTTCTCTTGGAATAAATAAGTTGTTCTGATAGAAAAGATTGCGGAATATAAAGGCAAAATCTTGTTAATATGAAAATAATGCAGTTACTTTACTGCGTTTTTCGAGATTAGAAAGAATTTCAATTATTAAATGTTTGAAAATTATGAAGAAGAATTTATTGTATTTATTGATGCTGCTTTGTTCAGTTAGCATGTTTACTTCATGTGGTGATGACGATGATAAAGATGATAATAAAGCAGATGTAGCTGGTACTTATGCAGGTACTTTGGGAGTAACACTTGATGGTGAAGGTCCGATATCTTCATCACAAAGTATTGAATTAACAAGCCCGGCAGATAATAAAATTAATTTTGTATTGAAGAACTTTATTCTTCAAGCAGGTATGGGTGGTGAGGCAGGTCAATCCGTACCTGTTGGAAATATAAAGATTACTGATATTGATTTGGTAGGTACTAATGGTAACTATACATTTACGAAGACTCAAATATTAAAATAGAAGCTGGGGATAAAGAAGGTATTGCTAGTGATGCATGGATGGGACCTATTATTTCAGGTACTAGTGGTATTCCTGTAACTTTGAAAGGTACAATAACTGGAAATGATATCAAGTTGGATATTACTATACCTTTCATGAATATGAATATAGCAGTTCAGTTTTCTGGAGCAAAGAAGTAATTTTCAGAAAGTAGAATTATAAGGTATAAAAAAATACGGAACTCAAAGGAGCTCCGTATTTTTTATACCTTATTTTTTATGGCATTGTCGCAAACTCTTTTAGTCGCATATTTATTCTAAGTCTCTTTTCTGCAAAACCATCTTTGGACTTTGAATGATATTTGTATAATTTTATGTTATATCTTACTGTTGGCTAAAAAACTTTCAACAGCCTTCCTTGCCCATATCTTAAATCAGTATATTGAGCATTTTAAAGCTTGTAGAATATGCATTTTGGACTTTAGTCTTAAAAATGGATCACGAAATATAAAGAATAGACCTTGTGTGAATTGATTGGTAGATGTTATTTTGCTTTTGCTCTTATGAAAGAATAATTTATTAACTAAATATGAGAATGATGAAAAAAGGTTTGTTGTATTTATTTATGTCTTTATTTTCGGTTGTGCTCTTTACTGCGTGTGGTGATGATGATCCGCAACCTATTCAGGATGGTGAATTTGATGGAGTATATTTAGGAACTCTTGATGTGAATGCAGGTGATTTGGGGGAACAGAATGATATTCCTCAGAAAATCTACATTTCTAAAACTGGTGAAAATCAGTTGAAAATGCAACTCAAGAAATTTTCTTATCCGGGAATTGGTGAATTAGGTGATATAGAATTAGACGGCATTAAGGCCGTAAAAGCAGGCAATGGTTGTATTTTTACGGGTACGGGGGCTGTTACCTTAGCTCCGGGTGAGTGTAATTTGGATGTTGCAGGTTCGATCAATGATGGTAAGCTATCTATGAATATAAAAGTCAAGGTCGCAATATTTAATATTGATGTTAATTTTGACGGCTCTAAAATGGCTGCCGATAAAAGTTCGGAAGCAGATATTTTGACCTTTATTTTTAATAATGATATGGTAATAGGTGAACCAATAATTGATGGAACTGATATTAGTTTTATGATTTCAGATGATATGACTAATGAACAACTGAGTACATTAGCTCCTACATTTACGATTTCACAAGGTGCGGTTGTGGATAAGCAAAGTGGAACTGAACAAGACTTCACGCAACCGGTTGTTTACACCGTAACTTCCGAAGATGGTATTGTGAGAAAGCAATATACGGTGGCTGTTGTCGGCAAAGAAAAAGATATCAATCTTGATGCATGGACAACTGTTAAATCTGAAACAAGTGGCTCTACTGAGAGTTATGAAACCCCTGTGGGACGATTTGGAACAAGTAATCCTGGTTTAATGACGATTAATGATATGATTTCTTCAGCAGGTCTGTCTCCTTTGGAATATCCAGTGAAACCTATTGAAGGAAAGAAGGAAAGGCTGCTCAAGTTAAAACTATTTACACTTTATTTCGATTGGTGGGATGGATTTTAATGCAGCTATGGCTGGTTTGATTCCTTATGTAACTTCTGGTTCTCTTTTCACGGGCTCATTTGAAACTGATATGGGTAATCCTCTGAATAGCACAAAATTTGGTATTCCTTTTGTCGGAGAACCTGTTACTCTTTCCGGTTGGTATAAATATACTCCGGGTCCGGTTTATTATGATAATAAGAATCAGATTGTTAGTGATAAAGTGGATGAATGTTCTATTTATGCTGTATTGTATGAGGAAGCTTTAGACAAGGATGGTAATAATATTGTGTTGACGGGAGATTATAAGGATAAAGAAGCCTATATTGGCACCTCGTCACGTGTAGTAATGCGTGCGGCATTAGAGAATGGTGGAGAGGTAAAAGACTGGACTGAGTTTACAGCTTCATTCAATCTTTTGAAGGATAAGACATATGATCCTTCAAAGAAATATTATTTGGCAGTAGTCTGTGCTTCAAGTGCAGAAGGTGATTATTATCAAGGTGCTCCGGGCAGTACATTGATTGTTGATAATTTAAAAGTAACTTCTAAATAGCATCAATAGCTATCATTATTTTTTTGAAAGAGAAGAAGAGTTCTGATACAATAACGGCTATTCCAATCATCTTTGATTTGGATTAGCCGTTATCATATATATAAAATGATTTTCTTTAGTTAGAATGCATACCCGAATCCTACATTCAAATAAATAGGATACATAGAAAAGAAATCGTATCAAAATCCTTCTTAAAAATATCATTCAATCCCCAAGTTAAGTCAGCATATACATTCAAGTGTTTGAATGCTTTCCATTCGCCGCCTAACTGCATCCCCCACTGGAATTTGCGCAGATTATCAGAGAAGTCATAAGTAGCAATACTTTCGCCGGTAAAGTCGACTCTTGAACCGGTTTCATCCGGGGTACGCAAATGTCCTTTATATACATGACCGGAGAAGTTGCGTTCGATCAGATAAGAAACATACGGACCTGCCGAAACTTTCCATCGGTTGCTGATTTTATAGTTCGCTAATACAGGGACAGTAAGATATGAGTTCTTAACTTTTGTTTTTACGCCACCTGTCCATAGACCTTTCAGTTCACCACCATTCGTGTTGAAAATCTTCATACCATAGTTTTTCACAGTGGCTTCTGTAGTCATGTTCTTATTTTCGAGCCTTATGCCTACTGTCATTCCCCATTTCTTCTGTTCATCAAACCATTTTGTAGCATTTCCTTCAATCGAAATAGCTATACTGGGTGCATAACTGTCAATGCTGCGTATTTCTTCCGGCAGTGGAAGCGGTGCAGTACCGCCGATGCTGAATCCGGCCTTTATACTATACTCCCATCCATGTAGATATGAGTATATGATGCCTTGATTTCTTTCATTTTGTGCATTTGCCACCTGTGAAAAGAATAGGATTAGGCAGGCGATGCTGAATATTTTATATGTGTTTTCATTTTTACGCGTAATTAATAGGTTGTTATTGTTGATCTGTAGAGATAAGTTTAACCTCGTCTATGTAAAGCGTACTTCCTACAGCACCGTCAAATTTAGCTCCGTCCACACTGGAAGAGAATACGATAGCGAGTTTGTATATTCCTTTTTGCAGCTTCTCCTGATCGATGCTCTTTCCCGGTTTGGGAACAAAATCAAGTTCGAAAGGTAGCCATGAATCTGTTTCCGGCCAGTAGGTACCTTCTGCTTTTCTTGCCAAAGATATGATGTTGGGCGAAGTCAGAGAGGTAGAACCGTCGAGGAAATCAACATTCTCATCTGTTTCATATAATACTCCATAGATGTCACAATGGTCTTGTCTGCCTTCTACTACTGCACCGTTGGAGGTAAACTTGTCTCCGGCTTTATATTTATAGAATCCTCTTATCGTCTGTGGATAGTAGAAGAATGGGAAACCGAAGTGTGTGGCTTTCATCGCATCACTAAGTGCATTTGCCTTGTCGAACGATCCGATAAATAAGTTACCGGCTGCGATAGGCATTTTCACCATTTCACCGAAGCTTCCGGTACTCTTTGTTTCCAGTTTCAGACATTTGCTTCCATCCGGACCTCCGGCTACCTGTACGGTAGGATATTCTGTAGGATTCTTAGCCATTGCTGTCAGTTGGAATCCGGGATTTCCACTTGCCCATTCCAATCGGCGGATAACATACCCTCCATCAGATCCTGCGGTGTTGTCTTGCTCATAGAAAATATGGAAAGGATTGTCTGAGCTCAGAGTTTCGAAATGGTAGAAGTCGGGCATTTCCGTTTGCCAAAGCGTGATGGTGTAAGTTGCTACAAACTTTGTGTTTTCGGAAGTCACTTTGAATATTCTCGGATTTTCGTCCTTGAAATTGTATACAGAGGAAGATACGTTGTCTCCGGTTTGTGGAGAAGCAGGCGCGATACTGGCTCCTACGGGAAGTTGGAAATTAATATTGACCTTTGTCAGATCGGCAGCTTTGGATACATATAGTTGAATGGTAAAGTTCTAGAGTCAATGGCAGCTTGCTGTATGTCGTTACCTACACAAGCATCAATGGCTGCTTCTGAGTTCAGTGCTTCATCCTGTATGCAGGAAGTTGCAGCACAAGCTAGTATGAAACAGGCTATTAAAGTCTTAATTTTCATGCGGTTTAATCTTTTTAGTTACTAATTCAGTCTCTTTATATAAAACTCGGGTGCAAAGTTAAGTTTCTTTTTGAAATCTAGCGCTCTGTTAGTGAGGTAATTCAATAAAATTAGTGCCTTTTATAAAAATAGTGTGGACTAAAAGATGAAAAAGGCTTTTGCTTAGTTTACTAATAATTCATTCCAAAATACCAAAGTGGGATAGATCGAATGGGTGCTATATTCGTGCTCGTACTCTTTAATAACTTGTTGAAGTTTTCGTATAAGCAATCCATAGCTGAAGTGCATTTATCTGCAATGATGCGATAATTGCACAACAAAAGTGCAGTATTATGCATATTTCTGCACTTTTGTTGTGCAGAGAATTATCAAGGATTGCTCAATAGTAATTTAGCATCACTTTTGCTCTCATGCTCTAACAAACAGTCTGTATCCCTTTATTCATCGTGGTTTTCGGTGTGGTAGCAACTGTGGTAGCAGGTATGAGAGCAAATGCTTGCCCTCACTTTTCTAAATCCAATCTCTAACCTTTGTAGTATCTTCATTTTATTCCTGTAGTTCCAATGTCAATTTAGGATAAGACAACTAAATTAGTTTCCTCGTCTTGAAACTATAGTTTCAGCGAAGAGAAACCATAGTTCCAAAGGCTTGAAACCATAGTTCCAAAGGCTTGAAACTTTAGTTCCAACAGTTTGGAATCATTAGTTCAAGCGTTTGAAACTTTCTGAAACACCTGTCGATTGGATTCACTTGACTGTACTTCCCTAATAATGGTTGACTTGTTTATCTCTAATAGCTG
>ERZ860009.723-NODE-723-length-13323-cov-1.357929_pt1 | contig 13323 bp, 11 predicted proteins | sample MGYA00510114_ERZ860009 | MGnify/ENA primary metagenome ERZ860009 (study PRJEB30046, sample SAMN00715177) | human gut metagenome | study: EMG produced TPA metagenomics assembly of the A metagenome-wide association study of gut microbiota in type 2... | reverse complement strand
ACATCTTATTTCTACCACATTATCATAATGCCTAGATATAGAATAGTAAGTTTTCTACTTATCCATATTAACCCAACTAATTATTAACCTTTAATCACAGAAAAACAATGCAAAAAAGAACTATTTTTTTGACATTTTTTGCCGCCGTATTTGTCTATCTGACTTCATGTTCGGATAGTAAGAATATAGGAAGTGCAGTATTCAATCCGGATCAACCTATTGAGGTGACCGGATTTTATCCGGATTCCGGTGGGATCGCTACCCCTATGATCGTCGAAGGCAGCAACTTCGGATCAGACACTACCAATCTGAAAGTTTATTTCGAAGATGCGGATGGGATAAAGCACCAGGCGGGCTTGGTGAGTTCAAATGGTAACAAAATCTACTTGTATGTTCCTTCGGGACTGACGTACAAGAAAAAATGAATCTTCTTGTTGCCCGAACAATGCCCGACGGAACAGAATATGAAGGACAAGCCGGAAGGCAATTTATCTACAAGACGCAGACGAGCGTGACTACCGTTGTAGGACAAGCTTCGCCGGACGCTAACCAGCCTACGGTAGGAGGAGACATCGCTACTTCTACATTGTCGGCGCCCAACTACATTAGTCTGGATGACGAGGATAATATCTTTATCACCGAACGCCACGTATGGCACGGAGGAAACAATTATCCATCTGTAACCTGTCAAAATGATAAAGGAGCGCAGTCTAACGGAAATATTGTCATGGCTTCCATTAAGAGTAATTCTGTGCTGGTACTTCAGTATGGTACGTCAGCCATCCTGAATGCTCCTGCTTTTTCGGACCTGGATGGTACGATGTACGCTCCTGAAGATGGCGGTATGGGATATTATTCTTTGGCCAAAAGCGTGAGCTATGCGCCGCGCCGCCTGACGGTGCTGCTGAATGATGAAACTAAAGACGTTGCCGATGGTAACTATAAGCACTGCTTTGTAGTGAATAAGCTGGATCATTACATTTATACAGTGATGGTTAAGGGACAACTGGTGCGGATAAAACCGAACACCCGTACTTGTGAACTCCTACTCAAGAAAGTCGGAACTTCTACCAGACCTGATGCATGTGACTCATACCTTGCTTTCAGCCCTGTCAAAGGACAGGAAAATATGCTTTATGTCGCGATGGCAGAAGGAAATCAGATATGGCGAGTGGATGTGGGAAATCTGGAAGGTAAAGACAAAAACACCTATCCCGGTGAAGGTTATGCCGGAAAGGCCATATTGGAAGGACAGGTAGCAGGAGCAGGATGGGAAGACGGTTTGCTGAGGAATGCCAAGTTTGATAATCCCCATCAAATCTGCTTTACCGAAGACGGTAAATTGTATATCGCTGATTGTGGTAACAATTGTATTCGAGTAATCGATACCAAATTGCCCTTGGATAGAGCTATGGTAACTACTCCTATCGGACTTCCGGGCATGAAGGGCTATAAAGACGGCGGTCCGGATATCGCGTTGTTCAATCATCCGTTCGGTGTAGCTGTTAGTGCCGACGGACAAATTGTATATGTCGCAGATACCGGAAATAAAGTGATTCGTAAATTGTCTATACAATAACCTTTGATAATACATATATGAAAAAAAATCTTTTATTGATTGTACTGCTTATGACATTGATTCCATTGGCAGGCTACAGTCAGAACGAAACGAGTACACAGTTTACAGTGGCAGGCGTGATTGTGGATGCAACCGGCGAGCCATTGGTAGGTACGGCTGTTTATGTAAAGAACGAACCGGGAGTCGGCGTAGTAGCGGATCTGGACGGAAAGTTCAAGATAAAAGTAACGAAAAACGCTACACTGATATTCCAGTCAGTGGGTATGAAGAATGTCGAGATGCTGATTACCAAAAACGAAGAAAAGCTTAAGATCGTCATGAAAGAAGACGAGACTAAGATTGACGAAGTAGTGGTAACGGGTATGAGTTCCCAGAAAAAAGTATCTGTGGTAGGTGCCATCACCACCATTGACGTTGCGCAGCTAAAAACTCCCGCCACTTCCCTCAATAATATGATCGGAGGTCGAATGGCAGGTGTTATCACTATGCAGAGTTCGGGTGAACCGGGCAAAAATATCTCCAACTTCTGGATTCGCGGTATCAGTACTTTCGGAGCCAGCAGTGGAGCCTTAGTACTGATCGATGGTCTCGAAGGAAGATTGGAAGATATTGATACCGACGACGTTGAATCGTTCAGTATCCTGAAAGATGCCGCAGCAACGGCTGTCTACGGAACACGCGGAGCAAATGGCGTGTATTGGTGACTACCAAACGTGGTACCAGTGGAAAATTAGAGGTGACCGGACGTGCTACGATGAAAATATCACATATCAAACGTCTGCCCGAATACCTGGGAGCATATGATTACGCACTCCTTGCCAATGAAGCCAGAGCGATGTCTGGGGAAGACGATCTGTACACCCGTCTTGAACTGGATCTGATCAAAAACAGGCTGGACCCGGATCTTTATCCGGATGTAAACTGGATAGATGAAATCATGAAAAGGAATTCTATTCAGCAGAACTACTATGTCAGTGCTAAAGGAGGAGGTGACGTTGCCAGATACTTCTTGTCGCTGGGGTATCAGGATGAAGGAGCCGCCTATCGCCAAGAGGAAAATCTGTTTAAAAAGCCATTGAGCGTAAACAAGCTGAATTATCGTGCCAATATCGATATGAATTTGACCAAGACGACCCAGCTATACTTCGGTGTAGATGGATATGTCAATTCTTATGTCAGTCCGGGCGGAGGGAACACAGATCTGGTATGGTCAGCCGTCCAGCAGTTGACCCCCCTTCTGTTTCCGGTCACTTACTCTGACGGCACGCTGCCCGTATATGGCGGATCACGTGAATTGGCTTCTCCATATGTTATGCTGAATAATACCGGATACATGCAAAGCGAGGACAACCGAAACATGCTGACGCTGAAGCTGACGCAAGAATTCGGAGGATTTCTGAAAGGACTGACGATGTCGGTACAAGCGATGACGGAACATATCGGCTACTTCAGCGAATACCGCAGGATTTGGCCCGACCTCTACCGTGCTACCGGACGAACCGCACAGGGAGTCTTGATTAAAGCGCTGCGCTCAGCACAATCAAGTATGGCATACGGAAGTGGCGAAAACTCTTACAGGCAATACTATATGGAGGCGAAAGCCAACTGGAACCGGTCGTTCGGAGACCATACCTTTGGCGCGTTGCTCGAATACTATATGAAAGATGAGAAAAACTCTCTATGGGGCAAATATGATGATTTAGGTATCGCCAGCATCCCAAACGCCATCAGAACCTTTCCGGACGTATCTCCTATGACTATAAAAACCGTTATTTCATCGATGCGAATTTCGGTTATACAGGTTCTGCACAGTTCAAAAAAGGAGAACAGTTCGGTTTCTTTCCTTCCATTGCCGCAGGATGGGTTCCTTCCTCTATGCATGGTGGACAGAGAAACTACCTTGGTTTACGTTCCTCAAAATTCGCGGCTCTTACGGTATCGTAGGTAACGACCAGATTGTTTCTACCAACGATTATACCGGCCAGGGACGCTTCCCTTACCTGACCCTGATAGACAATCATGCCGGATCTGCTTGGGGATATCGTTATGCGGGTATCACAGAAACCCATACCGGAGCCGACAATTTGAAATGGGAAGTAGCAAAGAAGGCGAATCTTGGTATCGATGCCAAGTTCTTTCACGACAAGTTGTCCCTGACAGTCGACATATTCCGGGATACTCGTGACCACATCTTCCAGGACCGTGTGACGTTACCTTCTTACGTAGGTATGGTGACTTATCCGAAGTCGAATGTCGGACGTATGCACAGTGTAGGATCGGACGGAAATATTGAGTTTTTCCATACTATTAATAAGGATATGAGTTTTACGGTTCGTGCCAATTATACATTCTCACAAAATATCATCGACTATTTTGAAGAGAATAAATTACCTTACGACTATCTCAGTGTGACCGGCAGACCCTTTAACATCTTACGCGGATATATCTCCGAGGGACTATTCGCCAGCAAAGATGAGATCAATACCAGCCCCGATCAAAGCGGATTCGGAAAGATACGCCCGGGCGACATCAAATATCGCGATGTCAACGGCGATGGTATTATCAATGAAGACGATAAGGTGCCATTGTCTTATTCCAACCAGTTACCAAGAGTGATGTATGGATTCGGTGGTGACTTCCAGTGGAAAGATCTGACTGTTAGTGTCTTGTTCAAAGGTTCCGCCAAGGTAGACTACTATCGTGCAGGGCTTGGAAACGACAACGGATGGATTCCGTTCTATAATGGAGACTTGGGAAATGTGATCAAACTAGCCAACAATCCCAAGAACAGATGGACGCCCGCATGGTATTCGGGAACTACTGAAACGGAAAATCCGAATGCTGAATTTCCACGTCTCTCTTACGGAGGTAATAAGAACAATTCTCAATTGTCCTCCTTCTGGAGGCGGAACGGTTCTTTCCTGCGCCTTCAGGAAGTTAGCTTGCGATACAGCCTGAAACATCTGCCATGGATTAAAGCGGTAGGTTGTCTTCCGTCGATCTGGAATTTGTGGCGAATAACTGTGCACTTTCGACAATGTGAAATATTTCGATCCCGAACAAGCATCGGCAAATGGTGCTGTCTATCCGATACCTGCTACCTATTCATTCCAGGTATACTTAAGATTCTAATCACATAACATTGAAAAATTTATGAAAAATCGAATTAAAATACTTTTGGGAGCCGTGATCGGCAGTTCTTTGCTGCTCAGTTCCTGCAATTTTCTGGATGTAGACAATTATTTTCAGGCTACATTCAAGGAAGATTCCATTTTCCACAGCATGAAAAATGCCGAAGGATACCTTTGGAACACCCCGACCCGTTTTCCCGATGCGGGTGCCATTTGGGGAAACTCATGGAATCCGGGAGAAACTGCCTCGGACGAGATTGCCGTCAGATGGCAGACCAACGAGTTTTGGGGAGCGCAATTCAGTGTTGGTACTGTCAACGGAAGAAACCTGCGGCAGGATATATGGTATAGCATGTATGTAGTAGTGGCAAGATGTAACCGGATGCTGGAAAATATCGATAAAGTGTCTGATATGACAGAAGCCGACAGAAGACGTTACATCGGATACGTACACTTATGCGCGGTTATGCCTACTACCATTTACTGATGAACTACGGTCCGTTGCTCATTGTCGGAGACGAAGTACTAGGTACTTCCGAATCTGCGGAATACTATGACAGGGAACGGTCTACATACGATGAATCGGTGGATTATATTTGCAATGAATTCAAGCTTGCCACACAAGGTATTTATGGACCGACCGAGCAGAGTATCAGCTATTCCGACCGTCCTACCAAGGGGGCAGCTTTAGCGTTGATTGCCCGTCTGCGCCTGTTCCAAGCTTCTCCGTTGTTCAATGGCGGTGATGCCGCCCGCCTGTGCTTTAGCAATTGGAAGCGCAAAAGCGACGGTGCCGATTACGTAAACCAGACTTATGATCCCGACCGTTGGGCGGTAGCAGCCGCTGCCGCAAAGCAAGTGATCAATATGGAATACTATTCACTGTTCACAGTGGCACCGGACAATCAATACCCTTATCCGTTGGCAGATAATGTTCCTACGGCTCCTTTCCCCGATGGTGCGGGTGGTATCGACCCTTACCATTCTTTTGCCGATATGTTCAACGGTGAAGGTATTATTCAAACCAATAAAGAGTTTATCTGGGCAATGGCATCCCAAAATGTGACTAATTACACGCACCACTCGTTCCCTGTTAAATTCGGAGGCTGGGGCGGCATGTCCGTACCTCAGAGAGTGGTCGATTGCTTCCTGATGATGGATGGCAGAGACATCCACAATGCATCGGCAGACTATCCGTATGTAGCGGATCTCAGCCAGACAATAGGTACGAATAAAGTGCTGGGAAACTATCAGTTGAGAGGTGATGTTCCGAAGATGTATGACAACCGTTCGGCACGTTTCTATGCTTCCATCGGATTTCCCGGACGCTTGTGGACTATGAGTTCCGCTTCTTCCGACGCAACCTATGTCAACCAGCAGTTCTGGTATTCTCATGATGATACGCAAGCCGGGTTGGCCGGTGCGGGAAATAACGTCAATGATTACAATATCAGCGGCTACACTCCCGTCAAGTTTGTCCATCCTGACGATTCATGGTCGAGCGGAAAAGGAAGTGTGAAAGGCGCATTTGTTACTCAGCCTAAACCGTTTGCCATCATCCGTTATGCCGAAGTACTCCTTGAATATGTAGAAGCGTTGAACCGGGTGACGGGTACGGTCACCGTTACTACTCCTGATATGACAGGTACGGATGTCGAAGTGACTGTCAGCCGTGATATTCAGGAAATGGCTAAATACTTCAATATGATCCGCTATCGTGTCGGATTACCCGGTCCGGCTTTGGGTGACTTCAACGAGGTGGAGAGATTTGAGCAGATCATCCGTAATGAACGACAAGTGGAACTTTTCAACGAAGGCTACCGCTATTTCGATACCCGTAGATGGGGTACTTACCTTACCGAGGATGCCAATACGTCTAACTGGCAGGGATTGGATGTACAAAAAGACCGTACGGACGTCGCCGGCAATCCGGGATTCTGGAACATCGTGACCATTGACCAACAGAATATCCGCGATCGCGTCGCACTGCCCAAAATGGTATTTATGCCGATCAGTCACTCTGAATTACTGAAAGTACCTTCCATGGACCAGAATCCGGGATGGGACAGATAATGAAAAACAAGAATAACAGAAAGATAATATGAAAAAGATATTAACTATAATTCTTTGCTCTGCTTTGGTTATGATAAGTGGTTGCGATAAGTATGATTTCGATCAGGAACAGTTCCGCAAAGAAGTAAATTTACTCAGTAATTCCAACTTGGTATATGATCGCCAGGTAGCTGAGTTGCAGCAGGGAGGAGATACCCTTTTCGTGGTAGCTTCGTTGAGTGGATCGCAGGCTACCGACGAACCGGTAACAGTGGTGCTGCAACATTCCGATACACTGTTGAGGGCTTACAACAAATCCAATTTTGATATCAATAAAGCCCGTTTTGCAAAGTACTTGCCGGAAGAATGCTATGAATTTCCGACGATGGAAATGAACATTTCCGCCGGCTCTTCCAAGGCTATGTTTCCGGTGTATCTGAAAAATCTGGAAAAGATTTCACCCGACTCCATCTATTTTCTCGAATATAAGATAGATTCATTGAGAACACCGGACTGTAATCCGAAAAAGAGGCACGTGCTGCTTCGTATCCACAAGGAGAATTACTATGCGTCCACGCAGACGGCAACTTACTACAATTACACCAGTAGTACGGTCATTATCCCGAATCCGGATGGGTATAGTGAAGTTCGCCGTCCACCAATTCCAACCGTGTATTTCCTATCTCTGAGAACTCTGTACGTTTGATGGCCGGTGATGAAAATTTCACTGACTATACCACTGCGCTGGATATCATCAATAAGGGGAGCATCATTCTGGAAATGGGAGCACAGTTGCCCGAGAATCCGTTGGCAAAGGAACTCACTATCCTGCCGTATCAAAGCATCGACGTAGTGCAGCTCACACCCATCGGCGAATATGACAATACGTATTTATTGAATGTCATCCGGACGCCCGACGGACGCTCCACTTATTATAAGGAGTTCCGCCTCATTACAAATACCGTTTGAAGTCTACCGACCTCTACAGGGAGGTAAATGCCAAACTGAGATACCAATTCAATCCAAGAGTAGAAAACTTGTAATGCATCTAATAATATGAAAAAAAATATACTAATCATCGGACTGACAGGAATCCTGGGAACTTTCGTAGCTCTCTCTTCCTGTGGTCCTGATTATGAAACTGAGTTCAATGTACTGACATTGACCATTCCCAGCGAGAGCCAGGCGGCTGTTGTTTTTCCGCTTTCCGGCGGCGAACATGAGATAGAAGTGGAGACCAACGTGGCGCTCGATAACTGGACGGTAGTTCGAATGCCGAATGGTGCAAACTACAAAAGCAGGAAGGTAAAGTCACGGTTTCTGCCGATCAGAATGAAGGCTATAAACAGCGTATAGCAGAAGTTACGATAGCATACGGTCACCAGAGTTATTCCATAAGTGTGAAACAGTTCGGCTTGGAACCGGTGATCGATATACCCGGATTGACGGATGATGGAATGAAGGCGGTGGATGCTAAAGCGACTTCACTTTCTATCCAGGTGAATACCAATCTGAATCTGGATGTCATCACTGTACCGGATACCTGTAACTGGGTACGCTTTAACGAACCGAAAGAACTGAAAGCAAAGAAAGGACAAAAAGCTGTAAAAGCGGAAGATATCGTCAAGAAAAATCTGGTATTCAGTTTGGATCAGAATACTGATACCATTGTGAGGTATTGTACAATCACCCTTCAGTCGTCACAGAATTACAACTGTGTCGGCACGTTCATTATCAAGCAGCAGCCGAGAGGATATATTGTTGACATTGACGATGCACACAAGGTCTTTGAAGTGAAAGCAATGGGCGAAACGATCACGATTCCTTTCAAAGTGAACGGTCCTGCGGGTGCGGAATATGAATATGTGATTGACGAAAATGCTCAAACATGGATTAAGCCTGCAACTGCACCGCTCACCAGAGGAGCATTGCGTGATGCTTCCGAAAGCTTCATCATAGAGCCTAACACCGCAGTTGTAGAACAACCCCGTGAAGGAACGATAACGTTCACAAGTAAAGATCCGGTTGATCCAAACAGCTTTACAGTTACTGTGAAACAAGCAGGATTCGTTCCCGTTCCTCCTGTAAATGTGGTGAATGCTACCGCTACACCGGGAGCCGGACACATCACTCTGCAATGGGAAGCACCGGAAGATGTGGATTATAGTAAAGTGAAAATCACGTATTATGATAAGGTCACAAAAGAAAATAAAGAGATAGAAATAGATGGATTCAAGACAACATCGGCATCATAGATGATACCTATCAGTGTGCTGGTGAATATTCCTTTACTTTCAAGACCTACGGTCCTACGGGAATGGAGACTGAGAGTCCTGTAATCATTACAGGTACTTCCGGCGAAGCTTCCGAGTTGGAACGCGTCATTCTCACTGTTGATATGCTTTCTGCTAATGCGACACAGGACGGTGATGGAGGTGGCTTACCTGCTTTGATTGACGGCAAAGGTGGAACTTATTATCATTCCAGATGGCAAGATCCAGTCGTATCAGAAGCCCATTACGTGCAGATTAAACTGAACAAACCGTTGCAAGGGCTTCGTTTTGAATATGATGCGCGTCAGACTGGCATAAATAATGGGGGCGACGTAACGATCGCAACTATTTACGGAAGTACCAACGGTGAATACTTTGAAAGCATGGGTACGGAAGAGTTCAATTTACCGACATCAAACGGTGGTCATGCTACCGCTAAAAACAATGTGAATGGTAAACAAGCTTACAACTATATCCGATTTACTCCTACGGGTCGCCGTAATCAAGCCACATTGGACTATACTAACGCTAATAAAGCATGGTGGAATATGGCTGAGATGTATCTCTACAGAGTAAGGCATGATGAAGCCTGGGCCAAAGAGCAGTTAGGCATCTGATAAACTAATGAAAAGACTGGCGGGGAGGAAATAAGATTAGATTAGACACATTTTCCTATAAAACTCCCTGTCAGTCATTTTTTTTATTTATATTATCCGACTATTGAGAATCATGTACATGAAAACAAAGAAACTGAATATCATATTACTTGTTTTGCTGCTAATTTGCACAGCCATCGGTTGTCATTCACGGCAGAAACCGGACATTCGTCCCCATCCCGTAAATCTCAGTGCCGACAGTTTTTATCAACAGGCGGTCGCCATCCTGCAATCGTCTTATGATGTCGATTCCACCCGGAAGTGTATCAGCCTTCTGGACCGGGCACTGTCGATTGACAGTCTCAACCCCGATTATTATGGTACCAAAGCTAAACTACTGGCTGAGATAGGGGAGCTGGATTCCGCATTGCATGTCCAGACTTTGGCAATGGAGAGAAAAGCGATAACAGGAGAATACCTGTTTCAGTTAGGATTGTTTCAGGCGGCTAAAGATATGAATGCTGATGCGCATCAAAGTTTCGGAAAAAGTCTGGAAATTCTGCGGGCAGTGCTCGAACAATATCCTGACAGTTTGGGAGCATTTATTCTTGAAGAATCCGCCAATGCGCTTTATCAGGGAGCAGACAGTATTTATATGAAAGACATCGATGGCATTCGCAAACGTTTCCCGAACAGGCTTCTGGAAATAGAGATGATCCGAAGGCTGAAGCCGCATTCGCTGGTGAAGCAAATCAAAAAGATTCAGATAGAGAATGAATATAACATTGACTTCGATTTGGATAGTCTGGTCAACGAAATGGAAAAACAACAAAAATTATAAATACTATGTTATTGGATAAGGTAAAACACATACTATGTATCTCTCTTATTCTGCTGGTGGGAGTCACTACTCTCTATGCTTGCAAGAGTGATGATAAGGAGCTGCAGGGAGAGCCGGTGCTGCAAGTTCAGAAATCCATTGGATTCAAGAAAGAGGGTGGGGAAGTAGCCGTACCTGTCAAATCGAACCGGGAGTGGAATGCATCGGTAACCGAGGGAAAAGAATGGCTGACGGCAAGGAAAGCATCGGATACAGAACTGACGGTTTCGGCAATATCCAGTCCCGAAAAAGGAGTTAGAGAAGGAAATATTACTATCACCAATAATGCGCTGACTGCTAAACTCAGAGTTGTGCAGACAGGCGGTGACCTGATCATTGAAGTGGCTGAAGAGAGCCATGTCATTCAGGGGGCGGGGACAGGAAACGATCTATAGAAGTCAACTTGCTTTCCAATACAGACTATGAAGTAGTCATTCCGGAGGAAGCCAAAGACTGGATTACCGAGAAAGAAGTACCTGATACAAGAGCCGATCTGGCATCCAGTACACGAATATTCTCCATTGCTTCCAATCCTCTGACTACAGAAAGGAATGCTACGATCAAGTTTGTATCCAAAGAAAATACAAACATTTATGACCAGTCGGAAATCAAACAACAAAAGAAATCGAGTGATATTTCGGGTGTAAATCCGGAGAAGGATATAAGTTGAAAGTTACCGGTGGATACGACACCGACCATCAGCCGGGGCAGGATATATCGAAGTCTTATGACGGTCAGTTCGGCGGAACCTGTTACCATTCCACATGGAGTCAATCTGCAAAATTCCCCGTTACTCTTGAATATCAATTCGATCAGAATCAGCTTACGCTAGACTATATCCTGTATCACAGTCGAAATGGTAACGGTAATTTCGGAGCATTCGAACTTTACATCAAGCCTCAAGGAAGTGCGGATTTTGTTCATATACAAGATTATGATTTTAAAGGAGCAGGAGGCAGCCATAGGATATTGCTGAACGATCCGGTTGTACCTGCGGCTGTTCAATTCAAAGTTAAAAGCGGATTAAATGATTTCGTCAGTTGCGACGAGATGGAATTTTTCCATGCTGCGGAAAATCCGCTTGACGAACAACTGATAACTGTATTCACCGATCGTTCATGCAGTGAACTCCGCCCGGACGCTTCCGACGAAACCATCAATCGGCTTCCGGCATTCTTCAATGTGCTGGCAAAGTCTTTGCAGAGCAATACTTATCCCGAAGCGGAAAAGAGATTCAGGATACAGTCATATCAGGCATACAGTGTGCCCGAATATTGGGGAGATAAATTGAGAACCAATTACTACTCGCCTCTTTGCAACCCTACCGGTATCATAACCAATGCGGGTGAAGAGATGGTCGTTTTAGCAGACGGCATACCGCAAGGTGAATCCATTTCACTAAGGTGTTGTTCGGATCTGGGGCCCGACGGTGAAGAACGATTCCTGAAAAACGGAATCAACAAGTTTTCTTTCTCACGTGCGGGAAATCTGTTTGTCATCTATCAGAAACTTGATCCCCGTGGCATGCCGGCAGTGAAAATACATTTTCCGCCCCAGTATGTGGAGATAACGGAACATGCGCGTGTAGGCTTCAATGTATGGGATCTGACTGTGGATAAAACCGATGATCTGTTCCGTGAATATATCCGGAAGGCAAAATCTGTCACTTTGGACGGATCTGACAAATGTGTATTTGTGCTGAAAGGTAGGAAGATTCTGTTTCAGCACTGAAAGACTTGCTGCAAAATCAGGACAACTTCAAACAGTATGGAGTAGTAAGAGGAATGGAACGATGGGATAACCTGATAGATTGGGAGCAGGAACTGGCTGCCATCGATACTTATTCGAATACAGGAGAATTCAATTCACTGATGCATGTCACGACTTTCACCGACGGACTTTATGCTACCAATTATTACATTAATATGGCAGCGGGTGATGTAAGCACAAAAGATGGATGGGGTTTCAAAAACAACTTCGATCCGCGTGATATGGACAAGAATCAGGACAATGAATGGGGGCCGGGACATGAACTCGGACACATGCATCAGGGAGCTATCAACTGGCCCAGTACTACGGAATCGAGCAATAATCTCTTTTCTAATTATGTGGTGTACAAGATAAACCAGTGGGGATCACGTGGAAGCTCCATTGGGACTTTAGCTACTTACCGGTATGCGCCTCCGACTCCTTGGAGCAGATTCATGCATCCGCGAGACCCGAACACGCTGGCATTTACCCCCCAGGATATGACATCTGATGATGCCAATAAATATGGATTATATCAAGGAGAAGCCTCCGAAATGCATATGCGCCTCAACCAGCAATTGTGGACCTATTTCGAACGTATCGGCAAGAAACCGAATACCATCCGTAAGATATTCGAACAAGGACGTACCCCTGAATTTTGGTTACCTTTCAATGATCCGGGAGCAGCGCAACTGATGTATGCACGCAACGTAGCAAAAGCCGCTAACATGGATATGACCGAATTCTTCGATGCCTGGGGATTCTTTATTCCGGTCAGTTTCAAGTTGTATGCTTACGGAAGCTTTTCATATACCGTGACACAGGATATGATTAATCAGACGCTGGCTTATATGAAAACATTTTCCACTAAATGTCCGCCTATTGAATACATTGAAGACCGAAGATACCAGGCAGGAGCCGGAGGCAATCAAAAAGGTATATCCGAAGATGGAGGAGATGTAGGGTATTTCGAAACATTCCAGAACAATGTGAAAATCACCAAGACTGTAAGTTATACCGTTTCCGGAAGAACATACACTGTGACTAATGGCGAACAGGCGGT
>ERZ860009.719-NODE-719-length-13336-cov-1.845268_pt1 | contig 13336 bp, 12 predicted proteins | sample MGYA00510114_ERZ860009 | MGnify/ENA primary metagenome ERZ860009 (study PRJEB30046, sample SAMN00715177) | human gut metagenome | study: EMG produced TPA metagenomics assembly of the A metagenome-wide association study of gut microbiota in type 2... | reverse complement strand
CTGTCATTCCTGGTTCGAATCCAGGTAGCCCAACACAACACACCGATAAAAACCCACTAAAATCGCAAGTTTTAGTGGGTTTTTTATTGCTTTTCGACCATGTGCAAATTCTTCATAATCGGTATTCGGGTTCAGTTTGAAAACTCGGTGTTCGAATCGGTGGTTGTGTCAAAGCAAGAATATCAGCGAGTTCGTTTTGACACAACCACTTTTTATATGCTTATTATTATAAGATTATCACATCTACTCCCGGCTTTAGCTTTTCTTGATTTTGCGGATCGGCAATCTGCATATCCGTCACCTTGCCTTTGCTTTTCTTTATTTGTACAACACAGGGCTTCAGGGCTTTTACCTTTATTTCTTCATTGTCGAAAGTGCCGGGCTTGAAGAATACGATTTGCAGAATTCCCGATTTCCGATTATTGACGGCTTGTATTTCCGTATCATTCCGTTCTATTTTCAGATGATGCAGGAGTATGTTTTCATTTTTTCCGGATGGTTGATTCCCGGTACAACGATATATGCGTAAGATGCGTTTCGGGGAGATTGTCCGTGATTAATGACCAGATTGAATATCGGCATGCTGATTTCCGTAGCAGGATAATTGAAATTGATTTTTGCCCAGTTGCCTTTTTGTCTGTCCATCTTTAGCTTTATATTGTTTCCCTGAGGGAAGAGATAGGCGATACTGTCATGCCAGATCCATTGCGGAGCCTGCTCAAAAGCAAATTCTCTTTGGGTTGCTTGCTGGAGCGCTTTTCCCGTATTTATCCATACATTTCCATCCAGATGGCATTGATTGACAGTGGTAACGATGTCTGTCGGAACATTTGAACCGATTCCGCTGCCTAAGCAAACCACTTCGTTGTCGAACATAAACCATGATTTTTGAGCTTTTACACCATAGTCATCCATCTTGAAAGTCATTACACCGTATTTCCCATCGGACACTCCCCCTGTGAATATGCAGGTTCCTTTGCTTCCCCAGTCAACGGGATTGCGTTTTTCGCCTGCAGGCAAGGTGGTTCCCGGTATTCTGTCCCACTCCCAGACGGGGAAGATGTCGGCATACTCATTGCCGTTGACGCGAATGTTGGTGGCACCGTCACTCATATAGGTCCCGTATAGATTTTCACCGTTACCGCTTTCGGTCTTGTTGGTGCGTGTTGAAGAGGTGCGCACGGAAAAGTCGTAATTTTGTCGGTTGTGTAGCATATAGTCTGAGCAATGATACATTGTATTCTTGTCCGAACGCTGATACGATGCTTCCTGGGTGAGGAAACGGCGGGCAATGTCTGCATATTCGCCGGCATGTTTGGCATCAAGGGCCTGCAGGTTTCTGAACAGGGCTGCGCAATCCCCGTAATCCAATGTTCCTTTGCGGCTGACACCTCTGCCTGTTACACTGAAGTCCAGATACCTGCTTCGGAATACATTGAAGTAGGTGTTGCGGATAAAGTTGGAAAACAAGGTGAGTTTCTCCGGATTCATGGCATATTTTGTTCCGTTGAGGATATTGCCCATGCGGACTATGTTGTCAACGAACACTGTTCCGTATCCGCCGATGTAAAGTTGCGGCCCGTGCTGGTGATAAGACAAGTCTTCCTGTATGCCTTCGTTTGCAACGATTTGTACGGGATAGAATATTTCATCGGCATTGACGCGTACAATACTGTCATTCTTCAACAGGCAGCCTCTTATTAAATGATGAATGGCAATGTCCATTTTATTGGCGCCGGTCCATTTGCGTGGGTCGCTGCGTTCGCCCATTACTTTTAAAATAGGCATACGGATTTCGGACGGAAGTTTCCTTTGTCCCGCATCCATCAGAGCAAGGAGCGAGGCTTGTGTTTGCGGAACGGAAATCTGGTTATACCACCAGTTGAAACAGGTAGGGTCTTGTTTCACCCAATACTGCAGGGCATCTCTGATTGCATTGTATAATACCTCGTTACCGTAATAACGTGATTGTTTGTCGGTATATGAGGCGGCTATTGTAACCAAACGTTTCAGGTGTTCTACCGGTTCCCAGTTGGTACGGAAAAAGCAGGCATAATCGAGGTCGCTCCATTTACCTTCCGGAAGCATGGAGCGCAGTAATTTTTCCGTTGCGCGGTCTGTTTGCTGTGTGGTGGTTTTGGCATACAATTCTTCGCGTATCCGTTCAAGTATCTGCTCATATTCATCTTGCGGAATATAGGTTGGGCTTTGGCTTCGCTTTCCGTTGGCGGGATTATAGCGGGCGGAATAGGAAGGGGTCTCACGTTTTATCTTTCCCGCCATTTCCAGGGTAACTACTCCTTTGGCAGCTCTGTTAGTATATATTTCGGCTACGAGGTTGATGTCGTTTTCTGTTCTGCCTTGCGGGTGGTAGACCAACCGTATTATGCCTTCCTCACCGGGTTGATAGGCTTTTTCAGTCCATTCGGACGAGGTGCATCCGCAGCCGGTAATGATGTTTTTGATAGTGAGAGGTTTGTCGCCGGTGTTTACGAACCGGAAGTCATGGCTGACATTCCCGTCTTGTTCCCGGACGGTTCCCCAATTGAATTTGGTTTCTGAGAATGTGATTTCTTGTGCCGGTAGCAGACTGTTTACAGTCAGTAGCACGATTCCTAAAGTCAGAATTCTTTTCATAATTCATCAGTGAGATTAGATTTAGATAAAAAAGAGGTTATGTCAAAAGCCTTTTATCCTTTTGGCATAACCTCATATTATTAGGTTCGAAAAATTATTCCGCTTCGTTGATTGAATTGTCAATCACCTTGATTTTCTGTTTAACCAGCTCTATGTCACCTTTCAGTTTCTCGACTTTACGGTTAAGTTCGGTCAGGAGGCTGTTGCCTTTCTTGGACGAAGCTGTCAGGAAGCCTAAGTTGTTTTCGTAAGTCTGCAATTCGTTTTTCATGTTTTCGCAGGCGCGTACCAGTTTGTCCCGTTCACGATAAAGGGCTTGCGGGCTACCTTCCTGGATACTGCTGATGGACGATTTGAAATTACTCAGCTTCTTGTTGGAAGCACTGATGTTGAAGTGTTCAAACAGCTTGTCTATCCGGCTGTGGTATTGTTTGTAAATTTTATCTTTTTCTTTGAATGGTACATGTCCTATGCCGTTCCACTCTTTCATAAGTTCGCGGACCAGTTGGGTGGCTTCTTCCACATCCATTGTTTCGTCAATGGCTGTCAGCTTCTCGATAATGGCTTTCTTCTTTTCCAGATTCTCCTGTTCAACGGAACGTTGTGAGGAAGTTGCCTTGTTTTTCTGTTCAAAGAAGTAATCGCAGGCGGAGATGAACCGTTTCCAGATAGCATCCGAATATTTCTTGGCAACGGGACCTACCGTTTTCCACTCTTTCTGGAGTTTGGTCAGTTCGTCAGCTGTTGCTTTCCAGTCGGTACTGTCTTTCAGGGCCTCTGCTTTTTCGCATAAGGCACGTTTCTTTTCAAGATTCCCGTTCATGCCTTCTTTCAGGGATTTGAAGAATTCTCCTTTCTTCTGGAAGAACTCGTCACAAGCTTTGCGGAAGCGTTCGAATATCTTCACGTTCATCTTTTGCGGAGCAAAACCGATGGTTTTCCATTTATTTTGCAAAGCGATGATTTCCTGGGTTTTGTTTTCCCAGGAAGCGAAGTTGGTAAGTTCGCTGTAATCAATGGCCTCGATGATTTCGCAAATTACGGTCTTTTGGTCGAGATTATGTTGCTCGGCCTCTTTCAGGGCTTCAAAATGCTGCTGGTGACGGCGGTTCACAGTAGTAGAAGCTGCTTTGAAGCGTGCCCATATTTCATCGCGCAGCTCTTTGGCTACCGGTCCTGTATCGCGGAATTCCTGATGCAGTTTCTGTAATTGATGGAAAGCGGAAACAACATCCGCTTCGTCTGCCAGTTTCTCGGCAGCTTCGCAAAGGTGGTTCTTGATTTCAAGATTCTTCTTGAAGTCATATTCACGGAATTCGTTGTTCAGTTTTAAAAGGTCGTAGAACTTTTCGACATACAGCTGGTAGTTCTTCCACAGCTCGTTAATCCTGGCTTGCGGCACGATTTTAACCTCATTCCATTGCTGTTGCAATTTCTTGAATTCCGTATAGTTCTTGTTGGCGTCTTCCGGAGATTCCACCAACTCTTTCAGTTCCTCGATGATGGAAAGCTTGATTTGCAGGTTGAGCTCTTTCTGTTTTTCCTGCTCTGCATTGAGTGCGTTTCTTTTTTCCTTGATGACGGACATGGTATTCTTGAATTCCTCTTCCAAAGTATCGGCTTGTGGAACGAACTCTTCAATAGCTCCCCCATTCTCAACGAACAGCTTCTTGGCGGCTTCCTGCTCTGAGTTATGTAGTTTGTAGAAAGCCTGTTTCAAACCGTCTATCTCCGATTTGGCAGCATTCTCTACATCTGCGGCAATCGCTTTAAGCTTGTTCAGAATCTCTTCTTTAGTGAGTTTTTGAACTGATTCGGCCGGCTTGTCAGTCAAGGTTACCTCAGCGGGAGTTTCTGTTGTTGCCGGCTCAGAAACCTCTGCTGTTTTTTTGTCTTCTTCTAATTCCACCGGCTTGTCGGGGAGATTAGTGTCATGAGTGTCCGTCATTTGTATTTACTTTTTAGAAACGGGATATCCCGTTCGGGTTACATTAGGTTACAAATTAATGAAATAAAATGATTACTTCATACTTTTTTCATCGTTTTTTTTCGATTTAGCCGTTTCAGGCCAATAGTACGGTGATGCCCATATACATCATCATGCCGATAATGTCGTTGGTGATGGATATGAACGGTCCTGTGGCAATGGCCGGGTCCACTTTCAGCTTTTCGAGTGTCATGGGTACCAATGTTCCGAAAATGGAGGCGAACATGACAACGGCGAACAGACTGATGGATACCGAGTAGGTAACTGTGGCCGTACCGCCGAACCGTACAAAATTGTATATGTACACCAGCAAGGATATGATGGTTGCATTGATTGCCGCCACTACGGATTCCTTGGCGATTTGCTTGAATGTGTCTTTGGCATCCAAAGAACTGTTGGCAAGTCCCTGTACGATAATTGCAGAGGATTGGGTTCCTACATTTCCGCCTGTACCGCCAATCAGAGGGATGTACAGCGCCATTTCGGGATGTGCGGCGAAGGTAGCGTCAAAATTACCCAATATCATGGAGTTGCCGATACCGCCCAGCATACCGATAAGCAACCACGGCAGGCGTGCGGAAGTCTGGCGCATGACGTTGTCGTCCGTCTCCACATCCTGTGACAAACCGGATGCCAACTGGTAGTCGCGTTCCGATTGCTCACGAACCTCGTCCAGACGTCGTCTACGGTAATCTGCCCTACCAGGCGGCCTATGCTGTCAACGACAGGTACTGCCACCAAGTCGTATTTCTCGATAATCTGCACCACTTCGTCTGTGGGAGTGTCTACATGGACGGAAATGGGGTCTTTCCTCATTACATGCTTCACTTTGGAGACGGAAGGAGAGGTAATCATTTTCTTTAGCGGGAATACACCTTGCAGCCGTTCGTCATCGTCAATACATATACGTAGTAGATTTCGTCCAACTGTTCGGCTTGCAGGCGCATCTCTTTCAGGCATTCAGGCATACTCCAGTTCTCGTTGACGGTTACCATTTCCGTACCCATCAAACCACCGGCGGTATCTTCATCGTACTTCAAGAGGTCTACGATGTCTCCGGCCTGCTCTATATCCTCAATATGCGACAGTACCTCTTCTTTTTTCTCCTCGTCGAGGTCACGCATCAGGTCTACGGCATCGTCCGTATCCATATAATCCACAAACCGCTTGGCAATGGTTTCCGAAGGCAGAAGTTCCAGGAATTCCTTCCGGACGTCTTCGTCCATTTCTACCAGTACGTCGGCGGCTGTTTCGTTGTCGAGGAGACGGTAAACGAAGCGTGCCTCTTCGGGCGCGAGGTCATTACACAGTTCGGCAATATCTGCCGGATGCAGGTCGATAAGAAGCGCCTTGACGTTTTCCGCGTCTTTCTGCTCTTAAAGCTTTTGACTTTATCTATGTATTCTTCGTCTATTTCCATAACTCATAGTGTATTGGTAATAGTGTACCGTTAAGGGCTGAAACCGTTAATTTCTCATTTTTCTGTCGTCTCTTTCAATGCTGTTTCCACCTGATTGGTCAATTCTATAAACTCCTGCACGGAAAGTTGCTCGGGGCGTTTGTTGAAGAGAGGGTCTTCGGTCAGCGGACATTCTTTGCCGAGTATCGGTTTTATGGAATTACGCAAGGTTTTCCGGCGTTGGTTGAATGTAGTTTTTACAACTTGTTTAAACAGCTTTTCGTCACATCCCAATTGCTGCGTGTCATTGCGCGTCATGCGAATAACAGCGCTTTTTACTTTTGGGGGAGGATTGAACACGTGTTCGCTTACGGTGAAGAGGTATTCCACCCGATACCAAGCCTGTATCAGTACACTCAGAATGCCGTATGTCTTGCTGCCGGGACCGGCTGCGATACGCTCGGCAACCTCTTTCTGTATCATGCCCGTACAGCACGGTATCAGTTCTTTATTATCCAGCATCTTGAAGAATATCTGGCTGGATATGTTATACGGATAATTGCCCGTCAGTACGAAAGGCTGTCCGTCGAACAGGCGTTGCAGGTTCATTTTCAGGAAGTCGTCTTCGATGATGTTATCCTCCAGTTGCGGGTAGGCTTCCCGCAGATAGGCCACCGATTCATAATCCACTTCCACAACTTTTACCGTGCGCTCTTTGGGCAGGAGAAATTGGGTCAGCACTCCCATGCCCGGTCCTACTTCCAATATCGGAAGATTGGGACAGGCGTCTACGGTGTCGGCAATGTCCTGTGCTACTTTCAGGTCTTTCAGAAAGTGCTGGCCGAGAAACTTTTTAGGTTTAACTAATCTCATGTATCAACTAAATCGTTACTTTTGCGGTTCAAAGGTAATCCTTTTCGGCGAATTACGAGTTACAAATCACAAATTACGACGCGTGCCGGATGAATTTTAAGGGAAAACGATGAATAAGATAATAAAAAAAACATTGAAAATCGTGTTGCCCGTTCTTTTGGGCGGTTTTATCCTGTATTGGGTGTATCGTGATTTTGATTTTGAACGTGCGAAAGAACTGCTTTTGCATGGCACTGACTGGGGGTGGATGCTGTTTTCATTGTTTTTTGGCGTAATGAGCCATGTGTTTCGCGGGTGGCGCTGGCGACAGACGCTGGAACCGTTGGGGGCTTATCCTAAAAGGAGCGATTGCGTGGACGCCATTTTCATTTCCTATGCTACCAATTTGATATTGCCTCGTGTGGGTGAAGTGTCGCGTTGCGGTGTTCTGGCTAGTATGATGATGTATCGTTTTCCAAATCTTTGGGAACTGTGGTCACCGAGCGGTTAGTGGACACCTTGTGTATTCTTTTGATTACGGGACTTACCTTTCTGGCTCAGATGCCTGTGTTTCTCCGTTTCTTTCAGGAAACAGGTACAAAAATTCCTTCGCTGATGCATCTGTTGACATCGCCCTGGTTTTATGTCTCCCTGTTCTGTGTTATCGGCGTGCTGGTGCTTATGTACTATCTGATGCGGATGCTTTCTTTTTTTGAGAAAGTGAAGGGAGTTGTGCTGAATGTATGCGAGGGGGTAATGTCGCTCCGCAATGTGAAGAACATTCCGCTGTTTATTCTCTATACATTGCTTATTTGGGGATGCTATTTCTATCATTTCTATCTGACTTTCTATAGCTTTTCTTTTGCGGAGCATCTTGGCTTTCAGGCTGCAATGGTGATGTTTGTGGGCGGGACGTTTGCTGTAATCGTACCTACACCCAACGGGGCAGGTCCCTGGCATTTTGCCGTTATCACCATGATGATGCTTTATGGTGTGAATGCTACGGATGCTGGTGCTTTTGCACTGATAGTGCATGGCATTCAAACTTTGCTGGTTGTGTTGCTCGGTATCTATGGCGGGCTACATGTTTCGTTGGTAAACCGTACGAAATGAATGACTTGAATTGATACTTTCACAGAAATATAAACACATAAATAACCTATATGTCTGATACTTTATCATCTGCATTTGCAGATACGAAGCCGCATTATAACATACTCGACGGGCTAGTGGAGTGGCGGCATTGACAGTTGTCTGTTTTCACTTGTTCGAGGCTTATGCTACCAGCCATTTGGACCAGAAGATTAATCACGGATATTTGGCTGTTGATTTTTTCTTTATTTTATCCGGATTCGTTGTTGGCTATGCTTATGATGATCGGTGGAAAACAATGCGTATTGCTGACTTTCTTAAACGTCGGTTTATTCGTTTGCATCCTATGGTCATTATCGGAGCGCTTATTGGAGCTGTAATGTTCTATTTTCAAGGCTGTTCTGTTTGGAATGTTTCACAGGTGCCCGTAGTGGCGCTGATAATTGCTACGCTAATGAATGTTCTTCTGATTCCGGCAACTCCCGGTATGGAAATTCGAGGCGTAGGTGAAATGTATCCTCTGAACGGACCGAGTTGGTCTTTGTTTTTTGAATATGTAGGCAATATTCTATATGCATTCTTTCTACATAAGCTCTCTACAAAAGTCCTTTCCATATTGGTGTTGTCAGCGGGTTGCGGACTGGCCATATTTGCTCTTTGGGGGCCGCTTGGCGATATATGTGTGGGCTTTGCTTTGACGGAAGAAAATATAATAGGTGGTTCTTTACGGTTGCTGTTCTCATTTCCGGCGGGATTATTGTTGTCACGTATATTCAAGCCTGTCAAGGTACGAGGAGCTTTCTGGATAGGGAGTTTCTCTATTGTGGTTTTATCGGCGGTTCCCAGAATTGGTGGCAGTGAACATTTATGGATGAATGGCTTGTATGATACTATATGCTTTGTCGTTGTATTCCCTTTGTTAGTCTGTCTTGGGGCTTCGGGAAAGACTACGGATAAAGTCACGACACGGGTTTGCAGGTTTCTGGGAAATATATCCTATCCGTTGTACATGGTGCATTATCCTTTTATCTATCTGTATTATGCTTGGGTTAAGAATGAGAACCTTACATTCATACAGTCTCTGCCGGGTGCGGTAGCACTTGTTGCGGGTTCAGTTGTTTTGGCTTACTTATGTCTGAAACTGTATGATGAACCGGTACGCAGGTTTCTATCCCGGCGACTTCGTATAAATTGAACGGGGTTTTACCGATTTTTGCAATTCCGATTAGAGCGATATTGAAAAATAACTCTTATATTTGCGAAAACAACTTTTATAATTATGAGTACAATCTTGCAGTTAGCTCCACAAAATGTGTGGAAGCATTTCTATTCGCTGACTCAGATACCCCGTCCTTCCGGACATATGGAGAGAATAACTGAGTTCTTGGTAAATTTTGGTAAAAGTCTGGGTTTGGAATCATTTGTTGACGAAGTTGGCAATGTCATTATCCGTAAACCTGCTACATCAGGTATGGAAAACCGAAAAGGTGTCATTCTGCAGGCACACATGGACATGGTGCCGCAGAAGAACAACGATACGGTTCATGATTTTACTAAAGACCCTATTGAAACGTACATTGACGGTGATTGGGTGAAGGCCAAAGGTACTACTTTGGGAGCTGACAACGGATTGGGCGTAGCCGCTATTATGGCTGTACTTGAGGCAAAAGACCTGAAACATGGTCCGTTGGAAGCGTTGATAACCAAGGATGAGGAAACGGGTATGTATGGCGCATTCGGCTTGAAACCGGGTACACTAAACGGTGAGATCTTGTTGAATCTTGATTCGGAGGACGAAGGAGAACTTTATATCGGTTGCGCAGGCGGTATTGATATTACGGCTACATTGGAATATAAGGAAGAGACTCCTGCTGCTGATTTAGTAGCTCGTAGAATAACTTTGAAAGGTTTGCGTGGCGGACATTCCGGATTGGAAATCAATCAGGGACGAGGCAATGCCAATAAATTGCTTACACGTATCGTACACGATTTGCTGATTGAGTTCGATTGTCAGTTATCAAGTTTTGAAGGTGGCAATATGCGTAATGCCATTCCGCGTGAGGCACATGCCGTATTGGTATTTAATCCCGAAGACATTGAAGGATTGGAAGACTATATCAAGGAATATGAGGTACAGATTAATGAAGAATATACTTCGATTGAAGAAGGCATTGTTGTAAAACTGGAGAACGTAGACTTGCCTGCTGCCATTGTTCCCGAAGAAATTCAGGATAATATGATTAGTGTATTAATGGCCTGTCAGAATGGGGTTATGCGTATGATTCCTACTGTTCCCGATACAGTGGAGACTTCTTCCAATCTGGCCATTGTAACGATTGGCGGCGGTAAGGCTGATGTTCGTATATTGGCTCGCAGCTCTTGCGATACGATGAAAGATTTCCTGGCAGATAGCCTGACAGCATGTTTCTCTATGGCAGGTATGAAAGTAGAACTGAGCGGCAGTTACTCCGGCTGGCAGCCCAATGTGGATTCTCCGATTCTGCATGCCATGACGTTGTCCTATAAGCAACAATTCGGTGTAGAGCCGGCTGTAAAGGTGATTCATGCAGGTTTGGAGTGCGGTATTATCGGCGCCAACTGTCCGGGACTTGATATGATTTCTTTCGGACCGACGTTGCGTTCACCGCATTCGCCCGATGAACGTGCATATATCCCGTCTGTAACGAAGTTCTATGACTTCTTGGTTGCTACTTTGGAACAGACTCCCGAAAAGTAATTTTCTTTATACATAACAATGTGAAAGCAGAGTGTGGTTGCGCTCTGCTTTTTTTATTGCTGCCATTTTCATCCTGGTCTGTCAGAATTACTTTGCTTTCCTGACATTTTGTCCTTGCTTGCTACTGTAATATTGCAGGAAATTGATTTAGGTCAAGAAATATGTTTTAAAACATGTTTTTCTATATGTTTTCACTTGTAATCTTGAAAAAGGCCTTATTTTTGTGTTGTAAAACATAGAAATGATAGGATAACAAGTTATTTTTAAGAATAACAAGATTGATTTTAGGAGGATAACAAAATGAAAAAGTTAAGAAAATTGTTCAGACATTTCGGTGAAGCCGATAAGAACATTTGGGGTTATGTAATGCTTTAAGCATTCATTCCCCTTTTTAAGAGAGAAAGTAGTTTTCAGTTTTCAAGATGTTAGTTTAGTTTTTTAAGGTTATGAGAAAGAAAATAATGGATTCATTCAGACGTATTCTCGCTGAGGTAGGTCGTAATGAGATGTTGATGATGGGATATACCATCAAGAAATAAAGAAAAAAGTGTTTTCAGGGTATCAGTTTAATTTTTAAGATTATGGGAAAAAAGATTGTAAATTCTTTTAAAGACATTCTCTCCAGAGTTGGTGAGAATTGGATTGAAGCAATGAAGTATTATAACTACCCGAGATGAGTGTAGTAATTGATAAGAAACCGGGGGATATGTTCTGAGAATGTATCCCCCGGTTTCTTTTTATAACCGTAGGTTTTTATGTCAGTATATGCTTTGTTTCTTTATTTTTTCTAAAAAGCTGGTACAATGTGGTTATTATTTTGTTATTTTTACAGTGGACATTCATGTAGCGGAGATATGAATGCAGCTAATCATACAGATAAATCTTTATTGTTTGATTCCTGATTCGCATAAAAAAACAAAAACTAATAACAATAGAATAGCTATGAAGAAATTCCAAAGATTTTGTACATTGTTTCTGCTGATGATCGGGTTGTGCTCCTTTGCTTTGCACGCTCAGTCCTATGCAGGTTTGTGGAGGCAGGTGGAGCAGGCTCAAAAGAAGAGTTTGCCGCAAACGGTAGTGAAGCTGACGGAGAAAATCTACCGGAAAGCCGAGTTGGAGAAAAATGCTCCGCAAATGCTCAAGGCATATATCTGTCGGGAGGCTTATCAGGAAAGACTGACTCCGGATAGCCTGTATACGAATTTGAAGAAGTTGGAAAGTTGGGTGGAATCGGAGAAAAACCTGGTAAATAAAGCTATTCTGCATTCATTGCTTGCCCGCGAGTATTCGGACTATATGCGGCATAACCGGCGGCAGTTATCAGACCGTACGGCGCTGGATGTGGACGAAGCTCCTGCCGATATCAGGGAATGGAGTACTAACCTTTTTGTTGCTAAGGTAGATGAACATAACCTGGCTTCATTGAAGGACTCTGTTCGTTTGCTTGAGGTCTCTTCCAAGGAATATGTGCCTTTTGTCGAGCTGGAAGACGGAAGCCGCTTCTATGGGCACGATATGTATCATCTGCTGGCGGCCCGGGCTGTCGATACTTATCAGTTGTTGGACGGCTTTCAGGTGGATACATTACAACGTGTCCGCATCAACAGTGTTTATACAAATATGATAAATGCTTATCGGCATCGCGTTGGGGCAGAAGATGCGGTAGTGCTGGCAACGCTTGATTATTGGAAGTGGAAAAGCACTGGCGGGGTATAAGCCGGGAGCCTTATACCACTTATCGGGAACGGAAAGAACGGCTTGATAAAGAGTATCTTGAAGTGTTGGATAATCTGATTCGGGAATGTGGCGGTCGTGAGATTTGCGCGGAAGTTTACATTGATAAAGCCGGTTGGCTTCGCGGTTTGGGAGCGTCTTATATGGATGAGGTTTTGCAGGTATGCGATGAAGGAGTGAAGCGCTATCCGGCTTATAAGCGTATCAATGAACTACGGAACATAAGGGAGAGTGTTTTGCAGCCTTATTTGAATGTCAGCACTCAAGAGAGCGTTTATCCCGGTGATTCGTTGGAGTTGAATGTGGGTTATCGGAATCTGAAAGGTTTCACACTGAATCTGTACCGTACGAATCTCTCCGAAGTGCCCTGGATGGATGCCGGAATCAACAAGGCTTTCTATCAGAAGCATGCCCGTAAATTATCAGCTACCCATTTTGAACTGAAATCTTCGGACAGCAAAAGCGGGAAAGAGGGAGAACTGTTGAGCGGTTTGCAACGTATGGTTTTGAAATGCCATGTGCCGGACGAATTGGGCATATATATACTGCAAATTGTACCTGATGCCGCAACGGCCCGTACTGCAGAGCACTTTCTCGTCTCGACCCGCTTCAAGTGTTGACGCTTTCTTTGCCGGATAATAAGATGGAAGTGGTTACGGTGGACAGCCGTAGCGGGCAACCCATTTCCGGTGCAAAGGTCAGTTTCTATTCCGCTTACAATGAAGAAAATCGCAAGCTGGTGAAAACAGTTATCACCGGTACCGGTGGAAAAGCGGTTGTGGAATGGGATAAGGCTATCCGCAGTTATGTGGCACGTAAGGGAACGGATACAGCCATGATGCCTCAGAATGTCTATTTGAACAGATATTACGAACGCGGAGAGTCACGTCCGGAA
>ERZ860009.718-NODE-718-length-13357-cov-1.388513_pt1 | contig 13357 bp, 15 predicted proteins | sample MGYA00510114_ERZ860009 | MGnify/ENA primary metagenome ERZ860009 (study PRJEB30046, sample SAMN00715177) | human gut metagenome | study: EMG produced TPA metagenomics assembly of the A metagenome-wide association study of gut microbiota in type 2... | reverse complement strand
AGAGGGCTCCAGCCAGCGTTCCGGCTTGGCTAAAGCCCATGATCCCTGCAGACGCTGCAGCTTATGCTGCGCCTGTTCCAGTTGATGCACAAGCACCCGCTCGCCGCGTGCTGTCAGTTCCTCAACATAGCGCAGATACGAATCAGCATCTGCAACAACCAGCTCTGCAGCCTGTGAAGGCGTAGCTGCCCTGCGGTCAGCAGCAAAATCTGACAATGTAAAATCAGTTTCGTGCCCTACTGCTGAAACTACTGGTATTTCAGACGCAGCAATAGCACGCACAACAGGCTCTTCATTAAAAGCCCACAATTCTTCTATGGAACCGCCGCCGCGTCCAACGATCAGGACATCAGCCAAACGGTGTTTATTCATAAACCGGATCGCCCTGACAATTTCAGCAGCAGAACCATCTCCCTGCACCTTGACAGGAAACAGCAACAGCTTGATGCCGCGATTGCGCCGCCGCGCGACAGTAATCATATCACGTACAGCAGCACCGGAAGGCGATGTTATCATTCCAACTGTTTTAGGGTTCAGCGGCAGTTCACGTTTACGTTCACTGTCAAACAACCCCTCCTCAGTAAGTTTTTTCTTTAATTCTTCATAAGCCAGCATCAGATCTCCAGCACCTAACGGCAGCAGCAGGTCTGTATAAAGCTGATAAACGCCATCGCGCTCGTACACTCCGACACGCCCGATAGCCACAACAGTATCACCGTTTTGCGGTTCAAATCGCAGACTGCGCGCCTGATTGCGAAACATAACTGCTTTCAGTACGCCGCCGGCATCTTTCAAGGTAAAATAACAATGCCCTGAAGAATAACGTTTAAAATTAGAGATTTCACCCTGGATCTGGATATTAGTAAAAGTACGATCGCCCTCCAGTAGGCTTTTGATCATCAAATTCAATTCACTTACGGAATAAATTACTTCATTCATAACTGCTTTCTCCCTGCCTGAACGCATAAGCAGCGCAGCCGGCAGCATTATCGGGGCTAAACCGGCTTTCGGGTATCCAGACCCTGATCCTCGTTTAGCAAGTTTTTCTATCATATGACGGCGGATATAAGCATTAGAAACCACACCGCCTACCAGCAAAACATCAAAAATTTCTTTCTGCGCCGCCACGTTACGGATCATCCTGACAAAGGTTTCTGCCAGGGCATATTGCACACCTGCCGCCAAAGCTGCAGAATCAGCGCCAGCCTCGATTTTACGCAAAGCAGCAGTAGCAGGCCCGGATAAACTGAGTCACCCTGACGTACTGCTACCGGCAATTCGATGCAATCGGTCGCAGTTGCCGCCAGTTGTTCTAAAGCGGCTCCTGCCGGAAACTGCAGCCCCAACGCAACACCTACTCTGTCAACAAACTGACCGGCATGCAGATCTTTGCTGCCGCCTGCCTGTGTCAGTGCATAAGTGCTGTCAGTTTGTTTTTCCGCTAATAATAAGTCAGTAGTACCGCCGGAAGCATGTAAAAGCAGAAAACGGTCGGCATCAGGCCCCTGCGCTGACCACAATCCGGCTTCCAAATGATTTTCCTGATGGCTGATCTGCCATAACGGAATTTCGTTTACAGCCGCTAAAGAGCGCGCCAGGCCCAACCCAACCAAAAATGCTGGCATATACGAATCTTCCAAGGGCCGCGGGCGGGCAGAAACACCGATACCGATGACTTTCAGCGGCTTTTTTAAAACCTTTTCCAGCAAAATCGGCAGGTTACGCGTATGCTGAAACACCATCTCGACTGCTGCAGACCTCTGCAGCCCGGTTTCACTTGTAAAATCCTGCGGGCCTCACCTACCAGTCCGCCTTCTCTGCCAATCAGTGCGACCGACGTTGTATAGCAGCTGGTTCAATGCCCAGATAGACCTCATTTTTAGACATCACTGCGAACCATTTTACCTAGAACTCCGTTGATAAACCGCGGAGTATCATCTGTTCCATAAATTTTCGCTATTTCCACAGCTTCGTTGATTGCCACATTAGGCACCAGCTTTTCTGCTGCAAAAAACATTTCATAAACGGCGACCCGCAAAATATTACGGTCGACAGCCGGCATACGCTCCAATGTCCAGTCAATAGCATACTCACTGATCCTGGCATCTATCGCTTCACTATTAGCCAAAACACCATTTAAAACATCCTGTGCATACTCTTTGGCTTTTTCAGCACTTTTATCAGACCGTTCTTCAACAGCAGCATTCAACGCTGCCTCACAGTCGACCTGAGCAAAATCTATCTGAAACAAACTTTGTAAAACCAATTCCCTTGCAATCCTGCGAATCATATTAGCCCTCTCTTGTCTGAAATTTATTTATGATAGCCTGGCGGCAGCAGTCTGTCCAGCCATTCCATCAGGTCTTCTTTTTTGTCCAGCTTATTGCCGAGGAAGAACCCGGCAGTAATACATATGAGCAGAAAAATCGTCTGCAGAAAGCCTAAGATCAAAAACATTACGCCGATAAACAGACCAAATATAGACCCCAGCAGCCGGCCACGGTAATTCTTCCAAAGATCACTGAAAATTTCGTTAAGCATGCCGTCTACCTCCTCAGCCTTTCGCTTTGATCTGCTTGAAGAACAGATCTATGTCCTTGATCTCCATACCCAAGACCTTTTTGATCGTATCACGTACATTATATTTAATTTCATCTGTAGTTTCAGGAATATTTATACCAGGCTCTATCGACGCATTGATGCGAATACTGATATGTTCTTCGCCCATTTTTGCTTCGACCTTAACACCATAAACACCATAAACCTCTTTAGCGATCTCCGCTACATAATCTTCAATAGCGCTTTTACCGACAGATACTTTACCGGAATCGGCACTGCTGATCGTCAGCGAAGTCATTCCAGTCGCGCCAATACCTGCAAAAGTAGGCGGATACTTACCAGCAGAATGATGATCCCGCCCACCGCATACTCCCAGTTGCCGGGAATAGTAGCAAAGAAAGCAGTGATAGCAGTCTGGCCGATAACGCCCAAGCTGCAAAGCACTACCAAAACGGCCACTACTGCCATCAAAAAAGTGTATAAAGTTAAAATTATTCTATCAGGTATTCCCAAAATAACTCACTCCTCACCAAAGAAATTTTCATGGGCGGCGTCCATTTTTTCCAGGCTCTCTTCCAATTCGCTCTTGGGTCGGCGCGCCACGCCCTGTATATGCACATCGACGAATTTGACTTCATAACCGGTCATGTTCTCGATTGCTTCTTTAACCTTTTCCTGTATTTCCAAAGCTATTTCAGGGATACATGAACCATATTCAACATTAACATAAACTGCGGCTGTCACAACATGCCCATCGACGGTGATCCGTACACCCTTGGCAAAACTTTTCTTACCTAAAAATTCATTCAGGCCTTCGGCAAAACTGCCGCTCATACCAATAACACCGTTGACTTCCTGCGCAGCCAGTCCTGCAACGATACTGATTACTTCGTCGGCAACTTTCACATCACCGATTTCGTCAGGCAGCTGTTCTTCTGCCTCAGCTGCATCGTCTGCATTCACAAACTCCCCTGTACCGGTTTCCAATTCTTTATCTTCAGAATCTGATTTCAACTACCATGCCACCTCCTGTCTGTGCGGCAACAGAATATACTTACCCTATTTTGCTTTTAATTATACCATAACTACTGCGTGAATACTATGTATAAATGCATAAAAAAACAGCGGCGAAAGTAAATTCACCGCTGTTTAAACAGTCGCTTTTAATTATGCACGTTCGATATATTCGCCGGTTCTGGTATCGATACGAAGAACATCGCCTTCGTTGATGAACAGAGGAACTTTTACAACATAACCGGTATCCATTTTAGCCGGTTTGCTGCCGCCGGTAGCGGTATCGCCGCGGATGCCGGGATCGGTTTCAACTACGGTCAGTTCAACAGTATTCGGCAGGTCAACACCGAGAATACGACCTTCGTAAACCATGATTTTAACATCCATATTTTCTTTCAGGAAGTTCAAAGCATTACCCAACTGCTCTTTTGTCAATTCGGTCTGCTCATAGTTTTCGTTATCCATAAAAACATATTGTCCGTCAGATTCATATAAATATTGCATTTCACGACGGTCAACACGTGCTTTCGGCAGACGTTCGCCTGCATTAAAGGTACGTTCAACAACAGAACCAGTACACATATTACGCATTTTAGCGCGGACAAAAGCTGCACCCTTACCAGGCTTTACATGCTGGAACTCAACGACTTGCCAGGCATCGCCGTCAATAGTAACAGTCACATTAGTTTTAAATTCGTTAGTAGAAATCATAAATAGTCCTCCTATATAAAAAATTAAACAATTTCCATCAGCTGTTTTTTAACCCCGGTCAGCACTTTTGCGCCTTCGTCGGTCAACACAACCGTGTCTTCTATACGTACACCGCCCTTGCCGGGGATGTAAATACCAGGTTCAACAGTAAATGTCATACCGGGCTGCAAAATTACATTCTGACCGCGTTTGTTGATATTCGGCATTTCATGGATCTCAAGACCGATACCATGTCCCAGCCCATGCACATAGTTTTCGCCATACCCCCGGGAAGTTATATAATCCCTGACAACAGCGTCCAGCTCTGCACCGGTAATACCGGGTTTAGCATTTTTCAAACCGCGCCACTGGGCTTCTTCAACAATGGTATAAATTTCTTTATGCCATGAGTTGGCCATTCCCAAGACAACGGTACGGGTCATATCAGAATGATAGCCGTCATAAACGGCACCGAAATCAAAAGTAATAAAGTCGCCGATCTCCACTTCTTTATCGGAAGCGATACCATGCGGCAGCGCAGAACGTTCACCCGAAGCTACGATAGTTTCAAAAGCGAGTTTTTCTGCTCCCAGGCTGCGCATATAGTATTCCAGACGGCCAGCCAGAGTTTTTTCAGTCATGCCGGGCTGTAATTCATCCAGCAACCGTAAATACGCCTCGTCGGCAATTTTTACAGCGCGCCACATCAATTCCAGCTCCGTTTATCTTTGACCATACGGATATATTTCAGGTCAATGACCTTCAGTTCTTTGCCGCATAGAAGCTCCTGCAAAGTATTGAAGTCATTATAAGTGAAATAATCGCCGTCAAAACCAACTGTTTTAGCATCCTGCGCCAATTCGGCAACTGTATGCCAGATGTTTTCCGCATATTCGACGATATGGCAGCATTTGGCTTCTGCCCTTGCTTGATACAAGTATCTGCCATCAGTGACAAGACAGCCCGACGGTCATCGGCATAAAGAATGCTCGAATCACCTCTGAAGCCGGTCAAATAGCGAATTGTATTAACGTCTTTAATAACGACGCAATCCAAATGTTCTTTTTCCAGAAAATCAAAGATTTTACCGATACGCGGCATAAATCCTTACCTCACTTTTTTTATAAAATAATACGATACCCAAATATTTTATCACACTTTTGACAATTTGCCTACAAAGCTTCATTAAAACTTTCAAGAATTTCTACTGAAAACGGCATATTTTCAACAATTTCTAAAACATCATTATAGGTATCAGGCGTACCACGCAAAAGAATGATGCCTTCCTGATGATCAATCGTGCTGACTAAGGCCAGATGCTCATAGCCCTCCATGATCCAGTTTACGTCTGCTATACGCTCAGGCGCCACCTTCGCGTAGATGGTACTTCGGTCTTCTAACATATTACCTTCCTCCGCAGCAGCGAATCAGGCATCAAAGCCCTGTCGCTGACGATAGAAAATTTTTGTTGAGCATGCGGTGCACAGTCGATACTTTCTCCGTCTGCATTACGCATATCCTCTAAAGTTAGCGGGAACAGTTCCCCGTCCGGCATCAGCAGTTCCAATACCTCGCCGTTTTTCACATTGTTGCGCTGTTCGATATAAGCGCGTTTAGCGTCAGCATCATATTCAAGCACGATACCGACAAAATCATGTGTCTGTTCATAACTGGAGGTCGTATAGACCTGTCCGTCACTGCCTGGTTTGCCAAAAGCAAACCCTTTCGTATACGGCCGGTGAGAAACTTTTTCCAACTCCTGACGCCATTCATCCGTGACCTGATATTTTTTGGGATCGTTCCAGTAAGCGTCGATCGCTTTACGGTATACGCTGACCACAGTCGCTACATAATGGATACTTTTCATACGCCCTTCGATTTTCAGGCTGCAAATGCCCGACTCTATCAAATCAGGAATATGATCGATCAGACACAGATCCTTTGAATTCATTACATAAGTACCGCGTTCATCCTCTTCAATATCAAAGCCTTCATCAGAACGGTTCTTTTCGATAAGGCTGTATTCCCAGCGGCAGGCCTGCGCACAGGCACCACGGTTGCCGTCGCGTCCAGTCAGATAACTGCTGAGCAGACAGCGGCCGGAATATGAGATACACATTGCTCCATGCACAAAGGCTTCCAGCTCAACATCAGTCCTTGCACCGATTTCCCGGATTTCCTCCAGTGACAGCTCGCGTGCCAGTACGACACGTTCAGCTCCCAGTGCCTTCCATGCCTGCACTGCTGCCCAGTTACTTGTATTAGCCTGCGTACTTACATGCAGCGGCATTTCCGGTACAGTCTGACGTGCCACGTTCCAAACACCCAGATCTGAAATAAGCAAAGCGTCAACTCCGGCCTGCTGCAATTCCAGCAGATAGTCCGGCAGTCTGGCCAAATCTTCGTTATGGGCAAAAATATTAACCGTCACATAGACCTTTTTGCCAAGTCCGTGCGCGTAAGCAGCCGCTTCTGCAATTTCTTCAATACTGAAATTATTGGCAAAAGCCCGCAGCCCAAACATCTTACCGCCCAAAAAACGGCATCAGCGCCATAACGCAAAGCTATTTTACATTTTTCCATATTTCCTGCCGGCGCCAAAAGCTCCGGCTTATTTTTCATTCTCGTCATATTACTTCCTTATTGTGGTCCATGAATATCTTCGATTGCCTTCAAATGCTCGGCATAAGTTTTCGTAAAACGGTGATGTCCGTCTTTTTCAGCAACAAAGTATAAATACTCCGTTTTTTCAGGATTTAAAACAGCCTTGATCGCACTCATCCCAGGACTGGAAATAGGTCCCGGCGGCAAACCTGGATTTTGATAAGTGTTATAAGGGTTTTGGATCCTGGTATCTGCAATTGTAATTTCTTCTTTTTGAGTCCCCAAAATATACTGAATAGTAGTATCTGACTGAATCGGCATATAAATCTCTAAGCGACGCAGAAAAACTCCGGCAATGCGCGGCTGTTCTTCTTTAAAAACAGCTTCCATCTCTACCAGGGCAGCCATATTTACCAGATCTCTGATCGACATTTTCTGTTTTTCTGCTTCTTCCGGAATATTTTCTTTGTTCATCTGCGTATTGAATTCCTTGACCATCATGGCCAGCATATCTTTTTCATTCATACCGATGTCAAACATATAGGTAGAGGGAAAAATAAATCCTTCCGCCTTATAAATAACATTAGGATCACTGGTTTCCATATAGGGATATGGAGTATAATTACGCGCGGCTTCGATGAACTTTTCAGCAGAACCAAGACCTTCAGCCTCAATTTTTTTCGCAGTTTTAACTACGGTAAAGCCTTCTGGAACCGTAAACCTCACCCGCTGCACCTGTCCCTTTGACAGAACTTCAACGATCTCACTGTTAGACATCCCGGCTGTTATTTCATAACGCCCGGCCTGCAGATCGCGTTCCAATCCACGGAATTTGGCTTCCAGTCTAAAAGCTTCCGGAGTTTTCACCAATTTCTGCTTATGCAGAAGATTTGCGATATCCGCAGTAGTCATCCCCGGCTCAACCGTAATCAGATACGGGCTTCCAGTCGCCAGATCTTTATTGCTGCCAGTGTAGTTCAATACCCAGTAAGCACCTACTACAACTACCAGAAAGATGCCTAAAAAAAATGGCAGTACCTTCCTCATTTTTCCATTCCCTTCACACCAGAGATAATAAAGCTCAAAAAGTGCCGGACAGTATGTCCGGCACTAGCAGTTGTTATTCTTCGTCCCAGTCTTCCATGAGTTTTTCGTAAGCAGCTTTTACTTCATCAAACTCTTCGTCTGTAGGAGCTAAATAAACTTCTTCACCGTTTTCATCAAACTCAATACGGGCGATAATCACATTTTCTTCTTCGTCTTCCTCATGTTCATGGCAGTGACAATCTTCATCTTCACATTCGCAGTCTTCCAAATTGATCTGCGCTAAAATAGCGAAATTTTTCTTGCCTACAGGTACTACCATTTCTTCACGAAAATATAATTCGTTGCCTTCATCGTCAGTAATAACTACGATTTGTTCTTCTTCCATAGCTTCCATATTTTCTTTATTTTCTGTTTGGTCCATTACGACACCTCGTTTCTAAATTATATACATTTTATATCATTTACAGTAATGCTGTCAATTTATCATTTTTCACCAAGCTGTGCAGCTAAAAAACCTTTATCCAGATCAAATCCAAGCTTACCGTTATCTTTAACTATGATATTAGTATCAAAGCTGCCGACAGCGGTAGCGATCTTGATATTGGAAAAAGCAAATTTTCCCTGCTGTCTGGTGATCGAACCTTTGATGGAACGGAACGGCAGCATCATGTACTTGCCTTCCTCGATGCGGAAGCTGCCCGCACCTGTGGCACTGCCTGCATCAGCAGTTCCTATCGCCAGCATTTTAAATGACAGCGGACCGTCGACCTGCGTTTCCGTAACTACGGAGCTGTCGAGGTCTATACCCTGTACTTCCAGTTTGAAGTCTTTGGTTTTAGTATCAATCTGACCATTGACATTGACCTGACCAGCATAAACATTACCAATAGCATCACCGATATTAAGCTTTCCGTCTTTATACAGAAACTTGCCGCTGAGCGCAGTAATATAAAGCGGATCGTAGGCCAGCTTATCAAGTCCGAAGGTGCCTTCAGCCTCAGGTTTGTCGATAGTACCCTTGACCTTACCCAAAGCGGTAACAGCATCCTTCAAGCCCAGGCCCGGACTCAAAGCTTCTATCACAAAGCTCGGCGCATTAACAGTCAAAGCATATGTCTGTTTTGCCTCCGGCTTTTCAGCATAATAAACATTGCCGTCTATGATCACCGTCTGTCCGGCAACCTCCAGATTCAGTCCGGCAAACTTCAAAGCCTCGGTATCAGCCGAAAACTTGCCGCTGCCTTTCGTTACAGGATAATTGATCAAAGAACCTTTCAAACCGTCGATCGTACCGTCGATATTCAAAGTCCATTTATCATCGGCTTTATCAGCCCTGATTTTTACGTCAGGCAGATTGCCTTCAGTGATCACCACATCAGCAGCCTGCGGCAAAACATTCAGGATATTCTGCAGCGGCATTTTCTTTACCTCTGCCACAACTGCCGTCGTGCCTGAATCATTTTGGATGTCAGCGATAATATCGCTTTTACCATCTTTAACACGCAGACCGTATTTGATTTTTGGATATTGTTTAAAATTTCCCTGGAACTGTACTTTATCAAAATCCAGCGGCTTGTTCTCCAGCAGCAGATTCACCTTCGCGTCCTTGATTTCCATCAAACCGCGGAACTGCGTTGCTGCAGCCGCCTTTTTTACAGTCAGCAGCTCATTGTTCTTCTGCTCTTCTTCAACCTGAAAATTGATATAATTGACAATGTTCAAACCGTCTTTTTTATTATAAGACACAAAAAAACTGGGCTTATCGATCACCACATCACCAACAGAAGCTCCGGTACCGCCTTTCAGCAAAGCGTCAAATAAATTGACAGATACCGTAGCCAGAGGTATTTCGGCAATCGTTTTGCCATCCGGCCCTACCCAGACGACATTTTTGAAAATAACATCACCCGACCAGTTAGCCTGAATTTCTTCAGCTTTTAAAGTCCCCTGCAGCGCAGTCTGCTCTGCCAGAAGCTTTTTAGTGAGCTCTTCGGCAGCACGGCCTCCGAACTGGAACAGCAGCACGAAAGCAACCAGAACCAGCGCAACAAAGCCGATAAATATTTTTTTCGCCATACTTTCATTCCGTCCTTTTACTTTGTGGACTATCCAGATAATTTTGCAGAATCACCACAGCCGCCATCATGTCGATAACTTTTTTGCGTTTGCTGCGGCGCAGGTCGGCATCTATCAAAACTTTTTCAGCGGCAACTGTCGAAAGACGCTCGTCCCATAAGACGATTTTAAGCTGCGGGAACCTTTCGCCGATCACTCTGGCAAAATCCTCGCAGCTCTGCGCACGTTCGCCTACACTGCCGTTCATATTCTTAGGATAACCTACCACCATCGTATCTACTTCATATTCAGCGATAAGCTCGCCGATACGCTGCAGATCACGTTCTTCACTGGTACGACGGATTGTTTCCACCCCGTTGGCGATCATCCCCATCAGATCACTGGCGGCTACGCCGATAGTCCGCGTGCCGACATCCAGAGACATACTTCTCATGTAAGCAGCTCTCCCCGTCTTATTTTGTGTTTTTTTCCAAATATTTTACTACCAGTTCTTCAATAAGCTCATAACGTTCAAAACGACGCAGCTTCGTGCGTGCGTCATCATGACTGGTAATATATGTAGGATCGCCGCTGAGCAGATAACCTACGAGCTGGTCAATAGGATTATAGCCTTTTTCTTCCAGCGCTTTGCACACCTCGCTGATTGTTTGCGAGACGTCTTTATTTTCATTGTTGCGCTTAAACATCATTGTTTCCTGCGATACCTGAGTCATCGTTGATCCCTCCTTGATACAAAATTCCCTTGTTGAACAACCGTTTGATATAGATACACTACTATTGTAGCATACCTTGAGACAAAAAAATATAAAATAACTGTGAACTTGTATAAATAAAGGCCGAGAATACTCTCGGCCTTTAAGTTTTTTTACACAATTTATTATTTTACCTGTGTTTCGATAACGCCCCAGGCTGTTTCCAACGCTTCACCTAATTTAGAAGCATCTTTACCGCCTGCCTGTGCCAATCAGGACGTCCGCCGCCGCCGCCGCCGCAGATCCTGGCAACCTCTTTGACAATGTTGCCGGCATGGATACCTTTAGCGACAGCATCTTTCGTAGCCATAGTCAGAATACTGATCTTGCCGTCGGCAAATACTGAAGCCAGCACAACGACGCCGCCGACCTTATCACGCATCTGGTCACCCAGATTACGCAGTGCTTCGATATCATCGACACTGACCTGCTGCACTAAAGCTTTGATACCTTTGATGTCGCGAATCTGACTGTCAACGTCACTGACCTGAGCTTTAGCGATCTTATCGGCCAGCTCGGCAGCTTTTTGCTCAACAGCTTTCAGTTCGCCCTGAAGAGCTGTCAAACGTGCAGGCACATCAGTTACACGGCATTTCAAGCTTGCAGCCAGGCCTTTTACCATGGCTTCCATTTCGTTGACATGAGCCACAGCACCATGCCCTGTCACAGCTTCGATACGGCGAACGCCAGCACCGGTGCTGGACTCGGAAATTATTTTAAACATACCGATCTGCGCGGTATTAGTCACATGAACGCCGCCGCAGAATTCCATAGAGAAACCCGGTACAGTAACGACACGCACGATATCGCCATATTTTTCGCCAAACAGCGCCATCGCACCACGTTTTTTAGCTTCTTCAATCGGCAGTTCTTCAATGGTCACACCCTTGGCTGCCAAAATCTCTTCATTAACAATAGCTTCGACACGGCTCAGTTCTTCTTCTGTTACCGGCGAGAAATGCGAAAAGTCGAAACCAGACGGTCCGGACCTACATAACTGCCTGCCTGATTGACATGACCGCCTAAGACAGATTTCAAAGCTGCGTGCAGCAAATGCGTTGCCGTATGATTACGGGCAATATCGCTTTTGCGGCAGCTGTTTACTTCGTAAGTTACCGCATCGCCCACATTGACTGTACCTTCAACTACACGCCCAATCTGGATCGTAGCGCCGTCCGGCAGTTTTTTGGTATTTTCAACTTCAATCACACCTGTAGGAGCAGTGATACGGCCCAAATCACCTAACTGGCCGCCGCCTTCAGCATGAAAGGCAGTAACATCAAGAATAACGGCAACGTCTTTACCATCTTCTGCATTTTCGATCGGCTGTGCGTCATGCGCAGGGTACAGCATAACGATTTTACCTGTATCTGCAGCTTCATCAACCTTTAAGGAAGCAATATCAATACCGCGGGTATTATAAATAACCGGACGGCCTGCTTTATCATCACGGGCTTCACGCGCCATTTTACGCTGAACCTCCAGCGCCGCGTCAAAACCAGCTTTATCCATCGTCATTCCGTTTTCTTCCAAGATTTCAGCAGTCAGTTCCCACGGAAAGCCAAAGGTATCGTTCAGTTTAAAAGCTGTAGCTCCATCCAGTACCGTAGCGCCTGCCGCCTCTAATTTAGCTATCTCGTCGCTCAGCAGTTCACTGCCCTGACGCAAAGTACGCAGGAAGCTTGTTTCTTCCATTTCGATAACTTTTTGGATATATTCGCGTTTTTCGACCAGGTTTGGATAAACATGACCGTACATTTCAATAACCACATCCACAGCACCGGCCAAAAACATTTTGTCGATGCCGATCAAACGTCCGTGACGTACAGCACGGCGCAGAATGCGACGTAAAACATAACCACGGCCTTCATTGGAAGGCAGGATACCGTCGGCGATCATAAAAGTCATACTGCGGGCATGGTCGGCAATTACCTTCAAAGAAATATCGGTTTTTCTTTCTCTGCCATATTCTACAGCCGCTACTTCAGATGCATATTCAATGATCGGGAAAATCAGATCGTTTCAAAATTAGACGGTTTGCCCTGCAGCACGGAAGCCAAACGTTCGAGACCGGCACCGGTATCAATATTTTTGTTAGCCAGCGGCGTATAAGTACCATCTTCATTTTGATTATATTGAGTGAATACCAGATTCCAGATTTCCAGGAAACGGTCACAATCGCAACCTACAGCACAAGTCGGTTTGCCGCAGCCGCGTTCTTCACCCAGATCGACATGAATCTCGGAGCAGGGACCGCAGGGGCCGCTGCCGATCTCCCAAAAATTCTCTTCCAACCGTACGATGCGTTCTTCAGGCAATCCAACGACATTATGCCAGATATCAAAAGCTTCATCATCTTCGGTATGGATAGTAATCCACAGCTTATCAGCAGGAATCCCCAACTCTTTGGTAACAAATTCCCAGCTCCAGGGAATGATCTCTTTTTTAAAATAATCGCCGAAAGAGAAATTACCAAGCATTTCAAAATAAGTATGGTGGCGGGCAGTACGGCCGACATTCTCAATATCGCCTGTACGCACGCATTTTTGGCAGGTCGCAATACGAGGAGAAGGCGGTTTCATTTTACCTGTAAAAAAAGGTTTGAAAGGAGCCTT
>ERZ860009.716-NODE-716-length-13377-cov-1.608392_pt1 | contig 13377 bp, 16 predicted proteins | sample MGYA00510114_ERZ860009 | MGnify/ENA primary metagenome ERZ860009 (study PRJEB30046, sample SAMN00715177) | human gut metagenome | study: EMG produced TPA metagenomics assembly of the A metagenome-wide association study of gut microbiota in type 2... | reverse complement strand
CGCGGCGCTCAGCCTGAGTCGAACCGTAGGGAACACAAATAACGATGCGGGGGCGCGGAGTGAAAATGCTCGGGGTATGCACTTTCTTGATGAAACTTTTGAGCATCTGCTCGGTAACGGTGAAATTAGCAATCACACCGTCCTTCATCGGGCGGATGGCATCAATATTTCCGGGAACGCGTCCGAGCATGTTTTTAGCTTCCTGACCCACTGCGCGAACGTCGAGCTTGCCCGAATTACTTTTGTCGGTACGCACTGCGACGACGCTCGGTTCGTTAAGAACCATTCCCTTGCCACGGCAATAAATGAGAGTATTCGCCGTACCCAAGTCAATTGCTAAATCGTTAGAAAAATAATTTCTAATACTGCCGAACATCAAATTCCCCTTGCCGCCTCTCTTTGGCACATATTTCGTAACTGCCTTTACTGCTTTTAGCAACACGTAAGGCAAACGTAAATGATAGACTAAAAAAGGTATTTTAGAGTCCGGGAAAGAGTTTCTTGTTACTTGCAGAAACAAGACTTTTCGGGTCATCCACTTTTGCAGGAAATCCATGTCACTTACTATCAATGACGTGCGACGCATCTCTGATCTCGCACGTATCGATTTGTCCGAAGAGAGTGCTAAGAAGCTCATGGGAGAGCTTAATGACATTCTTTCCATGGTCGAGCAGATCCAGTCTGTCGACACAACCGGTGTCGCTCCTATGCCTCACCCTTTCGGTGGTGTTCAGAGACTTCGCCCCGATGATGTCACCGAACATAATCGCCGCGAGGAAAATATGCAGAACGCTCCCGACGAAATGGACGGTTTATTCTTAGTACCGAAAGTTATTGAATAACATGAAAGAACTTACACATGCCTCCGTGGCGGAGTTGAGCGCTCTTCTTTCTAAAAAAGAAGTCTCTGCAAAAGAAATCGCTCAAGCTTATCTCGACAAAATCGAGGACAAAAAATCATTAAATGCATTCCTGGATGTCCGTCCGGAAGTCACACTCAAGGAAGCCGAAGCCGCCGACCGTAAAATCGCCGAAGGCACGGCTTCTCCTTTAACCGGCGTTCCCATTGCACACAAAGATATCTTTGTCACGCGCAATTGGGCGAGCACCGCCGCGAGCAAAATGCTCGAAAACTACATGAGCCCCTTTGACGCCACTGTCGTAGAACGTATTCAGGAAGCCGGACTCGTCTGTTTAGGCAAGACGAACTGCGACGAATTTGCGATGGGTTCGACCACGGCCAACAGCGCCTACGGAAAAACATTCAACCCCTGGAATGAACATGTCGTTCCAGGCGGCTCCTCCGGCGGCTCAGCTTCCTGCGTTGCCGCGCGCCTGACTCCTGCTGCAACCGCAACCGATACCGGCGGCTCGATCCGTCAGCCGGCAGCCTTCTGCGGCGTCACGGTATTAAACCCACATACGGCCGTCCCAGCCGCTGGGGCATGATTGCGTTTGCCTCCAGCTTGGATACCGCCGGCGTCATCGCACAAACTGCGGAAGACTGTGCCCTGGTTCTTTCTCAGATGATCGGTTTTGACAAACGCGACTCCACCAGTATTGAACTGCCGCCCGAAGACCTGACGATCGGCCTGAACGACGGTGTCAAAGGTCTGCGCATCGGAGTCCCGCGTGCCTGGATCGATAAGGCCGCTCCTGCACTGAGAGACTCTATTTACGCTGCATTGAAAGTCTATGAAGACCTAGGTGCCGTTCTCGTCGACATCAAGCTGGAAAAAGCCGACTTAGGCGTCCCGGTCTATTACATCATTGCTCCGGCAGAAGCGAGCTCCAACCTCGGACGCTTCGACGGCGTTCGCTACGGTCACCGTGCCCAAAACTACACTGACCTGCTCGACATGATCAAGAGAGCCGCGACGAAGGTTTCGGTCCCGAACCTAAGCGCCGAATTCTCATCGGTACTTATGTTCTTTCTCACGGCTACTACGACGCTTATTACATTAAGGCTCAGCAGGTTCGCCGTTTGATCGCCGAAGAATTCGATCATCTCTTCGCAGAAAACTGCGACGTGATCGCTGCACCGGTATCCACCGATGCTGCCTTCCGCTTCGACGACAAGAGCGATCCGCTATCTCTTTACCTGAGCGACCTTTACACCGTCCCCGGTTCGCTGGCCGGTCTTCCGAGCATGAGCGTTCCCTGCGGCATGAGCCCGGATAACCTCCCGTTCGGTCTCCAGCTGATTGCTCCGAAATGCAAAGAAGCTCGTCTGCTCCGCACTGCGCACGCCTATCAGAACGTTACCGATTGGCATAAGGCTGTCCCTGCCGGATATTAAGAAAGGATTACAAAATGGAATGGGAAGTTGTTATCGGACTGGAAACACACGTCCAGCTGTCCACTAAATCTAAAATCTTTTCCGGAGCGTCTAATCCCCGGCAGGGTGAACCGACTGTAGAAAAGAGCCGAACACTCATGCTTGCCCGATCGACCTTGCTCTCCCGGGCTGCCTTCCGGTGCTCAACCGTGAAGCCGTCGAAAAAGCGATCCGCTTCGGCTTGGCCATCAATGCCAAAGTCGCCAACCGTTCGGTTTTTGACCGCAAACACTATTTCTATCCTGACCTGCCGAAGGCCTATCAGATCAGCCAGTTCGAGCATCCTGTCGTCATCGGCGGCGAATTGACGATTCAGGTAGAAAATCCCGACGGAACAACATACGCAAAAACCGTTCACCTGACACGCGCACATCTTGAAGAAGACGCGGGTAAGAGCGTCCATGGCATTGTCCACGGAAAGACAGGTATCGACTTGAACCGTGCCGGCACCCCGCTTCTCGAAATTGTGAGTGAACCGGAAATGCGCAGCTCGGCTGAAGCCGTAGCCTACGCCCGCGCTTTGCATGAATTGGTGACTTGGATCGGCGTCAGCGACGGCGACATGCAAAAAGGCAACTTCAGATGCGACGCCAATGTGTCCGTACGTCCCAAAGGACAGAAAGAATTCGGTACACGCTGCGAAATTAAAAACCTCAACAGTTTTAAATTCCTGCAGGCCGCGATTGACTACGAAGTTCGCCGTCAGATCGAGCTGATCTCCGAAGGCGGAAAGGTCGTTCAAGCCACTCGTCTCTACGACCCGGACAACGACGAGACCCGAGAAATGAGAACCAAGGAAGATTCCATGGATTATCGCTATTTCCCGGATCCCGATCTGCAGCCGCTGGAAATCTCGGGCGAATGGATTGACGAAGTTAGAGCCACAATGCCGGAACTTCCCGGCGCCGCTCTGAACCGTTTGATCCAGGAATACGGTATCAACGAAGCCGATGCGATCCAGCTTACGTCACATCGCCCGCTCACCGTTTATTTCGAAACGGCTGCTGCGAATGTGAAGGATAAGAAGTCCGTTGCCAACTGGATTCGCGGTGAAGTCTTGGCCAAGCTGAACGCGGCCGAGCTCACCATTGAAGAAAGCCCGGTATCTGCCGAACAAGTCGGCCAAATTCTCAACCGAATGAGCGACGGCACTCTCAACCAGAAGGGCGCTCGTACGGTCTTCTCGGCGATTTGGGAAAAGAAAGGCGACAATGTCGACGCCCTTATCGAAACGCTCGGCTTGAAGCAGATCTCTGACACCGGCGCCATTGAGGCCGCTATTGATGCGGTTCTGGCTGCTAATCCAAAGATGGTTGCCGAATTCAAATCCGGCAAGGAAAAAGCCTTTAATGCTTTGGTCGGTCAAACAATGAGAGCCACTAAAGGAAAAGCCAATCCCGCTCAGGTCAATGAAATCCTGAGAGCGAAATTGGCTCAGTAACCTTTTTCCCTTGACAAACAGGACGGCGGCGCCGTCCTGTTTTTTTGTTATTTACTGCCGTATTGGCGGCGATATTCGAAAATCGCCTCTTGGTAGGCAGACAGGTCGGGATCCTTCGTTTCTTTAAGGAAGGACATTAAGTCGGAGAGGTCGGCGATCGCTACGACCGGCATCCCGTAGCGTTCCTTGACATCTTCTACTGCAGAGCGGTCTGCTACTTTTTCTGCTGTCCCGGCGCATTCCATGCGGTCTAAAGCCAAAAGAACGCCGGAAGGATGAGCCCCGCAGGCTTCAATGATTTTGACGGATTCTCCGACCGACGTCCCGGCGGAGATCACGTCATCGATGATCACGACATGACCTTTGATCGGAGCTCCGACAGTATTTCCGCCCTCGCCGTGATCCTTGACTTCTTTGCGGTTGTAAGCAAAAGGCAGGTCGTAGCCGAGTTCGGCCATTCTCATGGCAACGGCGGCCGCCCAAGGAATGCCTTTATATGCCGGGCCGAAGATCATATCGCATTCGATACGCCCATCCTCCATCGCCTTGATCAAAGTGCGAGCGTAAAAGTCTGCAAGCTTTGAGAGCATGGCACCGGTATTAAATAAGCCCGCATTGAAGAAATAAGGAGACAGGCGGCCCGCCTTAGTTTTAAATTCACCGAACCTTAATACGTTGGATTCAATACAAAACTCTATAAATTTATGCTGAATGCTGGACATAATGAAGTCACCGGAAGTTAAGACCTAAGTGGCCGATATTCTAGCGAGGCATACTGTGCAAAAACAATCGATTCAAAATTCTTTTCCTCTGCGAACGCGCCTCTCAGTCTGACATTTGTCCTGACCGCGGTAAGATTAGGTATTCTCAATATCGGGTCAGCAAGTGCTTAAGATCATCACCATCAACACCAACGGCATCCGCAGTGCCGTTAATAAAGGCTTTCACCTCTGGCTGGCAAAACAGGATGCCGACATCGTCTGTATCCAGGAATTAAAGGCCCAGCCGAGCGAAGTGCCGGATGAAATTAATTTGGACGGAACTTTTTATCGTTACGTTCACTGCGCCGAAAAGAAAGGCTACTCAGGCTGCGCAGTTCTTTCTCGGAAAAAACCGGATGAAGTCATTATCGGATTCGGCAACGAAGAATTTGACCGGGAAGGACGATACGTTGAAGTCCGCTTTAATAATCTAATCGTCGTCTCTATTTATTTCCCTTCGGGAAGCTCCTCTGAAGAACGTCAGCAGGCAAAATTCCGCTTCCTTGACGTCATTAAAGGCCGTTTAGATGAGCTGATTCGTGACGGTCGTGATGTTGTCTTATGCGGTGACTTCAACATTGCTCATAAAGAAATTGATATTAAAAATTGGAAAGGCAACCTGAAAAATTCCGGCTTCCTTCCCGAAGAGCGTCAGTGGATTACCGATCGGCTCAAAGAAGGCTGGCAGGATGTCTTTCGACGCCTCGATCCGCGTCCCGATCGCTTTACCTGGTGGAGCAACCGAGGACGCGCTCGAATCAATAATGTCGGATGGAGAATCGACTACCAGTTCTCAACCCCGGCAATTGCTTCCACCGCAAAAGAAACCGATATTTATCGGGATGAGCGTTTCTCTGACCACGCCCCGCTCACCGTCGTCTATGATTTTGACTTGAAATGATTGCTGAACAAATACTTTTCTCTCAGGGGTTTGGAACCCGCCATGAATGCACGGGACTTATTCTTCGAGGCCGATTTCATGTCAACGGCACTGCAGTGACTGATCCCGATGAGGATATCCCAACGGAAAATCTGACCTTCGAGGTTGACGGGGTTGAATGGCCTTTTTTGAAAAAGCCATCATTCTGCTGAACAAACCCGAGCACTATGAATGCTCTTTGAAGCCAATTCATCATCCGAGTGTGCTCTCTCTGCTGCCTCCGCCCCTGCGTGTCAGAAAAGTCCAGCCGGTGGGCCGTCTCGATGAAGACACCACAGGACTGCTTTTATTAACGGATGACGGAAAGCTGATTCATCGGCTCACGCACCCTAAGAAACATGTCACCAAAATCTATCGGGTTGCACTTAAGCATCCGATCACCGAAAAGCAAATCGCTCATCTCCTTAAGGGAGTACAGCTTGCAGATTCGCCGGATATCGTCAAAGCCGTCAGCTGCGAAAAAGTCTCCGAACTCGTATTGATCTCGGCATTACGCAAGGCAAGTATCATCAGGTCAAACGCATGATGGCTGCCGTATCTAATCGAGTCGTCGCGCTGGAACGAATCCGTTTCGGAAACCTCTCGCTGCCGGAAGACTTAAAACCGGGAGAATGGACCTGGGTCAAATCCGTCAAGGAAATTACCGGATGATTCGTTCTTCAAAGCTGCAGAGTCGGTTCTCGGACTTCAAGATCTACCTCAAGCCTGTTTGTCTCAGAATGTTCTTTCTGGGATTCTCCGCGGGACTGCCTTTGCTCTTGGTGCTGGGCACGCTCGGCTTTTGGCTGCGCGAGGCAGGCATTGATCTCAAGACGATCGGATTTCTTTCTTGGGTCGGGCTGGTTTACGGCTGTAAATGGCTGTGGGCTCCTCTCGTCGACAATGTCAAACTGCCCTGGTTATCCGAGCATTTGGGCCAGCGGCGGGCTTGGCTTGCCCTCTCTCAGGTGATGCTGATTATTTCGCTCTCCGGCATGGCCTTTTCGAATCCTCAGACGCATATGCCGCAGATCGTTGCCTTTGCGCTGCTCACAGCATTCTGCTCGGCAACCCAAGATATTTCTCTGGACGCTTACCGCATCGAAAGCGCTTCTGCTGATCTTCAGGGCGCGTTAGCGGCAACTTATCAAACCGGATATCGGCTGGCAATGATTTGGGCCGGCGCCGGCGCATTTGCTCTGGCTGCTTTTTTCCAATCGACCCCGTCCGGTATCTATGATCAGACCGGCTGGACTTGGGCCTATCTCATAATGGCCGCTTCTATTAGCGTTGGTTTAGCAACTACTTTGCTTTCACCGGCACCGAACGCTTCCGACGAGGAATCCAAACTGCGTCAGCTGGAGGAAATGCGCCATCACGTCCACGCGTTTATCCTTCTCACCCTTCACTTCCTCGTTCTATCGCTAAGGTGGTCGGCTGGTTCGGTTTTGTCTGCGTTCGGCCGATTGCGGACTTCTTTTATCGATATCGCTGGCACGCCCTCGCTATCCTGCTCCTGATCGCGACGTACCGGATCAGTGACGTCGTCATGGGCGTCATGAGCAACCCTTTCTATCGGGATATGGGCTTTACCAAGGAAGAAGTCGCCGCCGTTTCTAAAATCTTCGGCTCGTGATGACCTTGGTCGGAACATTCATCGGCGGTATTGTGGTGTTAAGAATCGGCATTCTGAAGACGCTCTTAGTCGGAGCGCTTCTCTCCGCCGGCACTAACCTGCTCTTCTCAGCACTGGCAGCCATCGGCCACAGTCTGCCTTTCCTAGTATTTACTGTCAGCGCAGACAATCTTTCCGGAGGCCTTGCAAGCGCTGCCTTTATTGCCTACCTGTCGGGACTCACAAACGTACAATACTCTGCGACACAGTATGCGGTTTTCTCCTCCATCATGCTGATCCTGCCGAAATTTCTTGCAGGCTTCTCCGGCTACTGGTCGAGAGTGTCGGGTACTCAAACTTTTTTATCCTGACCGCCGCACTCGGCATCCCGGTTCTCGTTTTAATCCCGATCATCGGTTACCTTTCGCGGCAACAGGGTTCGGATAAAAATTAAGCCTTTTCTTCGCCGTCTTCCGGTTCGTTTAGTTCCGGCAAGTCGTATCCTTTGGTCTCGTGAGCAATTTCAGCCAGGCAGCTGACCATATCCGACAAGGCAGAAGGAAGGTCTTCTAAAGGAGCATCTTTATCAAGGATGGTCTTGACCTGAGCAAAGTCTCCTAATGCTTCTTCGGGAAGATGACGCAGAACGCCGTGCAGAGAGCGAGCAACAGCGCGTGAATTAGTATCCAGAATACCGGGCCAGGTTTGCGCGGCTTCCAGAAAACCCAATGCGAAAGGTTCAAGGGCTTCAATTGCTGCTTTACCGATCAAAGAACGGCCCTTCTCGTCTTCTGCTTCAAAGTAAACAGGGTCCAGCGGTACGGCCTGCGCCAGCTGATCTCCGATTTGATGGAAGCGTTTGAGGAGCAGCGCTCTGAGTCGCTTATCGCTCGCCGCATTTCCCGTCCCGGCATCCTTTGCTCCGACCGTTGACAAAATATGGGGAAGCCAGTCTTTGGTCTCCGGAGTTTTCGGAAGCAGCTGCACCGCCGTCATAAAACCGTCGGCTTCGGCTAAATCCATTGCCTCTGCTTCCACCGGAATAGAAGCTAATAACTCATCCGTCTCGACAAATTCGTCATCGGTGACGGCATTTGACTTATCCGACATTTTCTTCTGCTCCTTTTTCTGTAAATTGTTCCAACAGCTTGCGGACTTCCTCGCTGTCCCGAGATTTTACAAGCTTCAATGTGAGTCTCTGACAGCTGCTCCGTTTCAAAGACCTTATCATTTCTTTGACGATCGGTATCTGCATCGGCACCATAGAGAGCTCGTTAATGCCGAGTCCGAGGAAGAAAGGCACCATCTCTCTGCGCCCTCCCATCTCGCCGCAAATCGAAATCGGTTTATCCTGCTTCTGAGCTGCCTTGGCCGCTGCACGAATTAATCTCAGCACTGCGGGATGACATTCGTCATAAAGAGGTGCCACAGAAGGATTTCCGCGGTCGACGCCGAGTGTGTACTGAATAAGGTCATTGGTACCGAGAGAAGCAAAATCCGCTTCTGCCAGAAGTTCCTCCGCGCAGATCACGGCTGCGGGCAGCTCGATCATGATGCCCACCGGCACAGTATCATTAAAGTCGAGTTTTTCTTCCCTGAGCTGCGTTTTTGCAAGCTCGACATATCGCTTCGCTTCTCGGATTTCCTGAAGACTGGATATCATCGGCAGCATAATCCGCACATCCGCACCGTAGGCGGCTCGTAAAATCGCCCGGATCTGCGTGATGAAAAGATTCGGATTGGCCAAGGTAAAACGAATTGCTCTTAAGCCCAGTGCAGGATTATCTTCTTTTTCCGCACCCGAGAAATAGTTGCGTTTTCTGGCCTCGGCATTGAGCAGCTTATCACCGCCGACATCGATCGTGCGGATCGTCACCGGACGTCCCGCCATTGTATCAATCAGCTCTCGATAACTTTCCATTTGCTCGCGTTCATCCGGAAGGTTGTCCCTGCCCATGAACAAATACTCGCTGCGGAACAGCCCCACGCCTTGAGCGCCTAAGTGCAGAATCTCATCCAGCCCGGAGACCATGGCCACGTTAGCCTTCAGAGTTACTCGGAACTTGTCTTTCGTTTCTGCTGCACGTCTGCGGGCACGATACAGCTGGGAATACTTCTTTTCCTGAGCTTTGACGTTCCGTTCAATCTCTTTAATTTCAGCAGCCGTCGGATTGCAGATGATCTGACCGCTGTTGGAGTCCACAAAAATGCGGTCATTATTTTTAATAACGGAAACTGCCCCTGCCACTCCCACGACTGCAGGAATAAAAAGTGTTTGCGACAGCAGAGCCGTATGGGAAGTCGGTCCGCCTTTTTCCGTGACGATACCGACTAAATCGAGTTCTTCATATTCTGTAAGCCAAATGACATCGGCAATCGAAAGATCATTCGTTACCAAAATGACTTCCGATTGAGCATTGCGTACTTTCTCTTGGATTTTACGGCGTTCTCCCGTCAGCTCTTCCTGCAGTCTGCGAATGACATGCACAATGTCGTCGCTGCGTTCTGCTAAGTAGGCATCTGTCAGATTGTCAAAGAGCTTCAGCGTATCTTCCAAATGTTTCTGAAGGGCCCACTCGACATTGATGAGCTGCGATTCAATCCGGTCGGAGACATCTTCAAACATGGTTGAATCGTTCACCAAAAGCTTGAAGACTTCAAGAAAGGTTTTGACCTCTTTCGGGGCCTTTTTAGGGGAACGGCGGATCATCTGATCGAGCTCTCTGCTGACGGAGCCCACTGCCTTTTTGAGCCGGCCGATCTCTTTATCAACATCTTCGGCAGTTACCGAATAGCGAGGCACCTGCAGGGAAGAAGTCTGCATCACTCTGGCGTGCCCGAACCCAATACCGCTCGACACACCCACGCCTCTTAGCTCCTGCCGCTGAGACACAAGCTTTTCACTCATGCTTAATCCTGCTCTCCGAACTTGGTATCAAATAGCTCTTTCAGCTGCTGCAGGGCTGACTCTTCATCCGTCCCGTCGGCACTGATTTTTAAAACGGTGCCCTTGGAAGCAGCCAAAAGCATGACGCCCATGATCGATTTTCCGTTCACGACACGGCCGTCCTTATCAATTTTGATTTCGCTCAGAAATTCATTCGCTTTCTGCGTGAGTTTGGCTGCCGGACGGGCATGGAGTCCCAGGCGATTAATAACTTCTACTTCAATGGTTTTCATCGGTGCACTCTCCGGGAATACAAATAACGGGACGGACTTCCTGAGCCTTAGCACGAAGTTCTTCGAAACTCAGCGAACGATAGGTAAGCATTTTGAAGAACAAAGGAAAACTCAAGGGCGAAACCACCATGCATCGCTTCCCGCTGATGTATTTCTTTAAGACATTGCAGGGCGTTGCGCCCTCTATGTCCAAAAGAATAATCATTTCATCCGTTTGGACAGACTCCCACACCTTCTTAAGATGTTCGAACTGCTCCTTCTCTCCGGCATCCGAATCGATATCCGCCGCTGCACAGTGATCGATCTGCCCCATGATTTGAGTCGCAGCCTTGAGCATGGCACTAGCAATCGGTTTATGTGCCGCCAGAATGATCCCTTTGGGCAATTTCTCCATTCTTCAAACTTCCTCTTAAAAGATAACGACATTTTATATGCGGCGCTGTCACGCGGTCGCTCATTTAAAGTCTCTCAGGTTTCCTCACGCCCCCATTCCAACTAAAATATTTCTTTCACTCATTGAGGTCACTATGGCGATCGTTACTTTTAAAAGCAATGCTGCAGGCGAAATCTATATGTTCCGTGAAACGGCTGAAAAGGTTTTTAAGGTCATCGGAAAACCTTTAGGTATCCGCGGTGTTCTCACGCCTGAGGAGCTGCCTGCTGCTATCGCGGCCCTAAAGACCGAGATGGAGAAAGAAAAGGAATATTTAAAAGCCGTCCGAGAACGGGAAGACAAACTCTTTAAGGAAGGCAAGGACTTGGACGAGGAAAAGAAACCTTCGATCGAGCAGCCTGTGTACTTCACTCAGCGAGCTTACCCGCTGCTGGAAATGTTTGAACTGAGCCTCAAGGACGACACACCCGTCGTTTGGGGTGTGTAGCAGGAATTGATGTCTTAGACGGACAAAGGACGGCGGAGCGCCGTCCTTTTTATTTAATGTTCGGCCCTGCCTACGCTCTCCAGAAACCGCGAGTAAAGAGGACCAAAACGGTGAAAAGTTCCAAACGGCCGATAACCATCAGGAAACAGCAGAATAAGACTTGAAAGTCTGACAGAGCGGAAAAGTTATACGACGGTCCGAGACTGCCTAAAGCCGGTCCCAAATTATTCAAGCAGGCTAAAGCTGCGGAAAATGACGTAAGACCGTCCAGCCCCGAAAGCAGAAAAACAATCGTACTGATCAGCGCAATCACGGTGTAAAGCATCAAAAACGCCATTACCGAAAAGATAATCTGTTTATCAATGACTTTGTTTCCGATAATCAGAGGACGTACCATGCGGGGATGGAGGATGCGTTTAAATTCCAAATTGCCCTGCTTCACCAACGCAATCGCACGAATCATCTTAAAACCGCCGCCTGTAGATCCGGCACACGTAGCAAAACAAGAGCCGAATAAAATCATTAACTGAACCACCAGAGGCCATTCCCCGTAGTTGGTGTTGGCAAAGCCGCCGGTACTGATCACGAAAACCGTATTTGTCACGCCGTAATAAATTGCGTCGTAGACATTGGTATAGGTCTTGGAATAGACCAGCATGAAGGACGCAAAAATCGAAATGAGCGCAGCCGTGCCGATCCAGCCGCAGGTCTCCACATCCTTCCAGTAGACCTTCAAAGACAGCTTTCTCCACGCAATAAAGTGCATCGAGAAGTTAATGCCTCCGATTAACAGAAATACCACACAGACCCAGTCTACCGCTCTGCCCGGCCAATAGGCAAAACCTGCGTCGTGGCTGGAGTACCCGCCTAAAGAGACCGTTGTAAAGGTGTGCATGATGGCATCATCCCAGTCCATTCCTGCGAAGTGATAGCAGACAGCGCATGCAACGGAGATCGCCAAATAAATGTTGTAGAAAGCCTTCGCCGTATCGGCAATACGAGGCGTGAGCCGGCCTTCTTTCATCGGACCCGAGCTTTCCGCCCGGAAAATCTGTGAGCCGCCGACACCTAACAGAGGCAGCACTGCTACCGCCATCACCAGAATTCCGATACCGCCCATCCAGGCAGGAAACACCGCCAAAAATTCACGCTGAGCGGCAGTCTGTCCAGCCCTGAGAGAATGGTGCCGCAGGTCGTCGTAATACCGGAAGTCGCCTCAAAGAACGCATGGACAAAGGAAATGCCTTCAATATTGACGTAAAGAGGTATCGTCGCGGCTAAGGCCAAAAGAACCCAAGCCATCGTAACCAAAAGAAAGCCGTCCCGAGGAATCAGCTCTCGCTTGTAGCGCCGTGTCAGGAGCCACATCAGCAGCCCGGTGAAAAAAGTAATGCAGAATGCAATCTCAAAGCCGGCGGAGGCCCCGTCGTTCTTCCATAAAGACAAGGCCAGCGGAATCAGCATCGACAGAGAAAAGCCGATGATGATCGGTCCCAGAACATTAAGTACGGGAAGCAGCATTAGGCGAAGAACGGGCGGCAGCAGCTGCATCTTAGAAGAACCCTACGGAAGGCGCAAAAAGTTTTTCCACTTCGGAAATCTGACGTTTGTTGCCCATGAAGACAATGACTTGGTCTCCGTCCAGCACCTCCGGCATTTCGTTGGCCATAAAGACTTCCTGAACACCGCTGACGTTCCGCAAAATACAGCCGATCGCCGTTCCTTGAGGCATTGCAATTTTATCGACAGTGCGCCCGATAACCTTCGAGTTTTTCGCAGAGCCGTGCGCGACAATTTCCATCACCTCCGCGCCTCCTCTGCGCAGCGTATGGGCCGATAACACATCCCCTTGTCGGATATGCCGCAGCAGATCCGAAAGCGTGGCTTCCGTCGGAGAAAAAGCAATGTCAATACTGGTCCCTTCAACCAGATCAATATAATCCGTGCGGTTAATCAAGGTGATGGCACGGTGTGCACCGAGTTTCTTAGCCAGAAGACAACTCATAATATTGTCTTCATCATCATTGCTGACCGCGACAAAAGGTCTGTGTTGGCAATGCCCTCGTCAATGAACAAGCTCTCGTCGGTCATGTCCCCGTGGAGCACCAGGACTGAGCTGGAAAGGTTTTGGGATAAAAATTGGCAGCGGGAAAGATCCGACTCAATGATCTTGACGTTGTAGGCGTCGCCCGAAACCGTCTCGACCTGATCCAGCGCTTTCGCGAGCTGCAGTCCCAGACTG
>ERZ860009.715-NODE-715-length-13397-cov-1.546395_pt1 | contig 13397 bp, 7 predicted proteins | sample MGYA00510114_ERZ860009 | MGnify/ENA primary metagenome ERZ860009 (study PRJEB30046, sample SAMN00715177) | human gut metagenome | study: EMG produced TPA metagenomics assembly of the A metagenome-wide association study of gut microbiota in type 2... | reverse complement strand
TATTTCATCTTTATTTTCGATTTTTGAAGTGTCAACTTATTCAGTACACTACAGTAGGAGTTTGCTTGTGACTTAGACAAGCAGTGTGAGAGCAAACACTTGCTCTCACACTGCTATCATCGGATCTCTAATCGCTGAAACTTCGATGAATAAAGGGATACAGACAAATTGTTGGAGCATGAGAGCAAAACCACTATCAAATCATTGGAGAGGGAATTCTAAAGAATCCTTATGTCAAATTCCGACAGTTACCCCAATTGCCTTTATAGACTCTTATATACAGAAACCATAAATAAAAAAATCCATTTGGATGTCAGGAATGACCCACCAAACGGATTTTGCGTAATACTCTTATAGAGATATAGGGAATTATGCTTTACGTCCCATTTCTACGACCTTTACCGCTACCATTATCAACGGCAGCGAGTATCAAAATCCGGGATATTAAAAAATGATCGGAAAACATCTTGGTTAATATGCATGAAGGGTACACTTCACACACAAATTGAAGTGTACCCTTCTTAGCAACTTAGTTATTTATGCTTCTCAATTACTATTTCATTCTTATTTTCAACTGTTTACCTTCATATTTAACAATCTTTCCGCCAGTACTTTCCTCCACTCCTATTCCGGCATTCTTGTCAACCTTCACCAATCTCAAATTCCGGCATTGGGTCATTCCCGGATAATTACCTTTACGGTCGGAAATGGTCAACAATTTCTTTTTGTCATCCCATTTTATTTCAAAATTCGAACAAGCTCCCTTCTCATAATTATAATTATCGCCTTCATCTTCATACACCGTAAACGAAGAATCCGCTCCCGGATAAATCCGTATTTCCCAAGCTGCATCTTTCTTTTCCGATGTATATTGCACAACCGGCCCCATTGGAACGATGGCCCCCTGACGAACCAGCAAAGGAATACGGTCGATTGTCGCTTCCATAGTAACCCTTTGTCCGCCTTTATATTTCTTGCCTGTCCAAAAATCAATCCAGTTCGCACCATCGGGCAAATATACTTGGCGTGTTTTGGCTACATTCTCCAATGGCTGGGAGTCAACCGAATAATACATCGGAGTTGTGACGGGAGCAACCAGGAAAGCAGGACCAAACATAAATTCATCCTTCAAATCAGCAATCTGCGTGTCCGAAGCAAAATCAAAAGCAAGCGCTCTGGTTATCGTATAATTATCGGTATGAACTTTTCCCGCCAAAGAATAAATATAAGGTAATAAGCGATACCGCAAATGAATCATTTGAATCAAACTGTCGTAAAAGGGCTCACCGGGTTTGCCAAAACGCCACACCTCACGGGGAGTATCGGTACCATGGCTACGAAATACAGGCAAGAATGCGCCATATTGAAACTACGGGTATACAACTCACGATATCCCATATCAGCCACTCCTTTATTATAATCCCCCTTCCTGAACCATTGACCACCTTTTTTAGTAAAGAAAGCACCAATATCGACTGTCCAATAAGGACATCCCGTAGCCATAAAGTTCAGTCCCGCCGGAATCATCCGGGCAAAAGAGTTCCAGGAAGCATAGGTATCGCCATTCCATGTAATAGTAGAGTAACGCTGCTGCCCGGCATAACTGGAGCGAGTCAAATTAACCACACGCTTGTCTGAACTTGTAGCACGCTGATTCTCATAAATCCCCATTGCATGATATAAAGAATACAGCTGACTTCGTTCCGCTCCCAATACATCGCTCAGTAGTTTGGTATTTAACTCCCAGCGACGCTTGTGACTATCATCTCCATAATGATCACCCATATGAGTCCAGTCAGCATCCAATGGTTCAGAAGCATCACACCACCAAGCATCGAAACCATTATCAAAAAACTCATTCTTCGCATAGCTCCAATACAACTTCCTTGCCAACGGATTAAAAGCATCGTAAATAGCCGAAGAATGCAGAAGTAGATTCTTCTGTTTAAAATCAGCGTGCTGAGGACAATTCATGGCATTAGGCCATATTGAAACCATTAATCTGGCGTGCAAAGAATGAATTTCATCTGCCAGTTTCTTTTTATCAGGATAATGTTTCGGGTCCATACTCATTCGTCCCCATTGACCTCTGGGCCAGTAGTTCCAGTCCTGCACAATCATATCAATAGGAATCTGCCTTTGGCGATATTCTTTTAAAGTATTGATCAGATCATCGGAACTGACGTACCGTTCTTTCGACTGAATATATCCGAAAAGATGAAGAGGCATCATGGGTGATGCACCTGTCAGCAAACGGTAATTAGCCACTACCCCATCCAACGTCCGGCCTTTCATAAAGTAATAGTCAATCTCCTTGGCTGCTTCCAATTCCACATAACTGCCTTCCGAATTGTCTTTGAATACCATCCCGCAACCCGCATCGAACAACAAACCGTACCCGTTGGTCGATACCAACACCGGAACCATTGCCTTCAGATTATGCTGGCACAAATAGAGTTCCTTTCCCCGAAGGTTCATATAATCCTCCATATGTGAGCCAAATCCATATAAAGCCTCTAAAGGCTGCCAGTCGAAATTTATCCTGTACTTCCAAGTATAACCTATGGTATCACGACGAAGAATATTTTTCACTTCCTTATCTCCATCCGCTGTCTTCTCAATACGTTTGGATTGTTCGTCGTATACGACATGCTCCATCACCTTCTTTTCTCCAACTCTCGGCAGCTTGCCGTCTTCCCGAAGCAATAAGGAACCATCCGTATTTAAATAAGAGATAAAACCAGTATTTAAATCAATCTTAACAATCAGACTGTCCGATTTTAAGACACAACTATCAATCTCCTTACCAGAGGTAAAACGGACAGGTCGGGTAACATGAGGCATACAAATACCTGTGCTATTCCCCTTAAATACATTTTCCCCCGTATATTGTACTCTCACAATATCCGAAGTGACAAATTCAACCTTCAAAACACCTTGCTCCAATTGACAAGACACACCATTCACTAAAAAAGTAACATCCTTACTTTTTGAAAAAGCGGCAAATGTATTCATTAAACCTAGCGAAAGGAGTATTAACCGTGCTAAAGTGAATTTTCTTATTCTAAACCGACTTTTCATATATATATATTTTGTGATTGTTTTACTGAACAGACTGCAACTCCGCATTGGTAAGTGAACGTACCCATTCAATTACCACAGGTTCACCACAAGTATCGCCAAAATCCAGAGTCATGGTTGCATTCGTTAAAGCCTTAGAGAATGAGTATCCATTTTTTGACCGGACATCTGTTATTTTAAATACATATATATCCTCACCCACTTTCATTGCTTTGTCCGAATCAAATTCCCAAGACTCCGGCGCCGCACTTATACTATAAGATAAAGTTAACCATTTCTTATTTGCCGATGCCGGAATACCAGGAGCTTTTACCACTATATTGGGATAGGCAGAAGAATCGTACTGAACACGTTTCTGTAGTTTAACCCCCGAAGAGACCAATGACATCACTCCGTTGACTGCCCGATATGAAGCTGTAGAGAAGTTCCATGCTTTCAACTGGGTAAGATCTTCTTCTATCCTTCCTCTGTCTTTTCCGGTATTCAAATCATCACCCAAATAATAAAGCAGACTGCCCAAACCGGTATTGTCGCAAGTAAAACCCGGTCCCTCTGGACGTACAAGACCTAAAACTATTTTCGTATAGGGCATTTCCAGCCCTTTTCGCAGCACATAATGATTATAGGCTATCTCAAAAACCGAACGGAAACGCCCCATGCCCTCTTTTCCAAAAGTAGAAAGATGTGAATATTTTCCGGTTATATCTTTCCATTTAACAAAGGGAACATCGTACCCCAGATTGATTTGGCAATGTATTCATATCCTTTCATAATGCGGTTATCCAAAGCACCATACAAATCATCACCTTGTGTCCAGGCCACTTCCGCCATATCAGCAAAGCAACTGACACCAAGCATTACATGCTGTTGGTCCCGACCGGCTTCCTGCGATTGCCCGCTTTCGGCAATATAATTAGGCAGACTTCCGTTATCTTTTCCATGATAAAAGAAGTCAATTGCATCATCATAGAGCTTACGGTCATTCAAAAATACCCCGAAAGAAAGCTGCGCTTTAGCTACCGCAATTCCCCAATTACCATTAGTATAGGGGGCCGTTTGAAAGAATTTGCTTAAAACCGGCTGAAACACCTTTCGGAACATAGCCTCTACACACTCTGTATCCTGCTCACTCCAACCATTCGGATAATGAGTCTCCATATAAGTATAGCGCATAATCTCCGCCGCATTAACCAGTATAAATCCCTGCAGTCCCGCACAAAGCGGAGCATCATTAGTAGGCGGTATCTGCCGAACGGTACGAGCATAAGCTCTGATAATTTCCATGGATTTGTCCGCATGGGCTTTCTTTCCGGTTATCTTCCAAAGAAGGGCATTGTAATAGGCGGAATTAAAATCACGTTCACTAGGTCCTTTGGTGTAACCATACTTTCCATCCCGGCTTATTATTTCGAAAGGTCCTTTCATCTGATAGTCGGCCCTGGCTTCCGGTAACTTTGCGAAATCTCATACGAACCATAAGCCGGTTGGGCTTTCTGATCAACTAAACGCTTTATCCGCTCCAATGATTTTTCGGAGTGGAGTACTCCAGGATGAATAAACTGTTGGGCGAAAGCACCGGGAATAATGCATACCAAATTACAAAGTAACCATATTTTTCTTAATCTCATAGCAATGATAAGTTTAGTAAAAGAGCAACTCCCACACTGAGGGTTTTGCCGCTCCGGGTTTATTTAAAAAGGAAATTTTTACCGATTTGCATACCTTGGAAATCGGAATATGAACGGGTGATCCCTCAATCCCCTCGGCTGTATAATCTGCAACTACCACCCAGCTGTTTTCATCATCAGCAGTTTCAACCTTTATGAAATACCTCTTCCAAGGATATTCAAAACGAATCTCCATGGTATCGATATATGCACTATCCTTAAAAATGGCTGATAAATAGGAATCTTCTTCGCCATCTGTTGCTTCCCAACGTGTAGCATAGCTGCCATCCAATACATTTTTCGCCATAAAGTCTTTATTCCGCTCCGAACTTGATAAGATTTCATCCACTTTTATGAATTGCCTGTCATCCTTGTTTAGATCGGGAAATAACTGGGTATGATGCGGCACAATATTATTAATTTCATTTTCCGGATCATTGAAAGTGAGTTCACTCAAACAAGTCTGACGGAAGGCCGACCCATCATTTAAAAACGGCCAACGATGCCGGTGATACAACATATAGGTTTTGTTATCGTAAGTAAACAGGGTATGGTGACCGGGACCATAAACTTTCAATTCTTTATTTGTAGTCAGGATTGGACTATTCCCAGCTTCTTCAAACGTACCAAGTGGATGATCGCCTACAGCATAACATACCTTGTAAGTATCATCAATTGTTTTTCCCTCCGAATAAGTCAGATAGTATTTACCGTTATGTTTCAGCATATACGGAGCTTCAAAATAGTGCGCAGGCGTTACTTCCACCGGTTCTGTCGCAAAAGAAGCCATATCGTCATTCAGCCGGGCTCCGAAACAATGACCGTTAGTCCATCCCCAACCGGATCCCCAATAAAGATAGGCTTTTCCATCATCATCAATAAAGGCTTCAGCATCTATTACATGATAATAGCGAGTGGTATCAAACGATATCATGGGTTTATCTCCCAACGCGTTTTCCCAAGGACCAAGCGGATGGGCAGCTTTACCACACCAGACCTCTGACCCCACAGATACATACATATAAAACATATCTCCTTTTTGAATAACAGAAGGCGCCCATACCATGTTTTTATGGGAGAGAGCAGATGTACAAGCCGCTTTCGTTGGCCAGTTCAACCGATGAAACGTCCAGTTCCGGAAATCCTCGGAAACCCAGCAGGGCAGAAAATCCGCTCCCCACGGATCGACCGTCGCATAGAGATAAAACTTACCTTCATACTGCACCAGCGAAGGATCTGCAAAATATCCCGGAAGGATGGGGTTGTTTATTTCCGTCATTTGAGTTTCAACTTTCACTCTGGGCTGATTACAACCGACCAAAAGAAAAGAGCATAATAAATAAATTCTTGTTTTTAATTTCATAAATACATCCCTGAGTTTAATGATTAAAGCAATGAATACAGTATTTTAGCATTTACAAAGATACAGATAAATAATATCGATCCTATGTCATATAGAATCATAAACTGGTCGGTCAGACAAACAGTTTTGTTTCCGGCTAAGAAAATGGTTCAAATTGTACTACCTCATGAGGCTATGAGTACTATGAATATACCGTTTTTTTTGTTTTCTTTGTAGTAGAAAAACCAATTCCTATTAATAATGAGATATCTGTCATCCATCCTAGTATTGCTTTTAAGCATAAGCAGTTTTGCTATCAATCAATATAAATTCCGTCTAATAGATATCGTCGATGGTCTGTCCGATAATCAGATACGTGGATTGAGCATCACCCCCGACGGGCGTATTGCTGTCAGAACCGCTTCCATAATGAATATCTATAATGGAACGACCTTTGAATACTTCCATTATGATAAAAAGCAGAAATACGTATGGAATTATAATCGCCCCACCAAAGAATATTATGACAATCAAGGGAGAATATGGATGAAAGAACTCGGATATCTGTTGCTTCTTGACCTGAATACCAACAAATTCAACTACAATATATCGGAAGAATTAGCCACATTGGGTATTACCAAACATCTGAAGAATCTCTTTATTGACGATTCCAAGAACTACTGGTTTCTGACAGAAGATAATACATTTACCTTTTACGATACAACCCAAAGCAAACTTATTACGATAGAAGACGGTCAGAGTGATTTCACCAGGCTATACGGAATCCCGATGGAACTGACCCAGTACAAAAATCTCTGTTGGATTGTATATAGCAGCGGATTAATACGCTGTTGGGACTATACCTCTCACGAATTTATTTTTCAGGAAACCCGTTTTTTGAATATCATAGGCGACTTTACCGATAGAATATATATTCATCCTGACTCTGTGGGGAATATCTGGCTGATGTATAACAATGCTGTTTACTTTCACCACAGGATAAACAGAGACTGGAAAGAAGTTGCCACGATTAAAGGCATATCCAATTTTTTCACCTGCATGGACATGGATAACGACGGAAATGTATGGGTAGGAACTTCCAAATCCGGATTAAGATATATTGACGGCAAAACATTCGAAGTTACTCACCTGCCAGGCATGCGTCTCATAAACGGGGGAATACAGGACAATGACATCTACACACTCTTTATAGATCCTAATAATGGCATATGGATAGGTACACTTTTTCAGGGATTATGTTACTATCACCCCAGCATGCAAAAGTTTCAGCTAATTCAGACCATTAATACCGGAACACAAATTACTAACGAAACCATACGCTGTTTCCTGGAAGAAGAAGACGGTACTGTCTTAATTGGCTCTGGAGACGGTTTATATCGTTTCTACCCGGAATCAAAGAAAGTGGAACGATTGTTTAAAGAACAAATCAACGACCTGTGTCTCTCTATCAGGAAAGACCATAGCGGCAGAATATGGGTAGGAACTTATCTGGGTGGCTTCTTTTGTATAGAAGGAAAACAAATAAGACAATATCTCAGGTCATCAATCAATCTGGAGAAAGATCCGAACCAAAATATTTCAAGATGCATCTATGAAGATACAGACGGCCGATTCTGGGCTAGTGTGACAGGCGGTGTAGGACAAATCGATCCGGTTAGTGGAAAAATGCTATATATGTTAGCCGATAAATATCCGGAAATAAAAGACTATACCCTAATCTATCACCTCTATCCAATTAACGATGAAACATTCGCTGCACTAGGAGATAAAGGTATCTACTATTACAATACCAAACAAGACAGCTTGTATATTCCCGGAACTGACAATCCCGATTTTGAACAGAACATTAAATATTTCGGGATATTAAAAGACACCAGGGGACTTGAATGGTTTGCTACAGAAGATGGCATCAGAGTTTGGGACAAAACCAAATTATATAAGCTCACCGTCACTGAAGGACTACCTAATAATGAAATATCCTCCCTGCTTGAAGACGACAATGGAGTAATATGGGCTTCAACACTGAACGGCATTTGCAAAATCGCCCCCATTCAATCTAATGATACTTATAACTTTTCGATAGTAAATTTCGGAATTTCAGATGGATTACAATGGGGAAAATTCTATGATCATTCAGCTCTTAAAACCAAAGACGGCACATTATATTTTGGAGGAGCACATGGATTTAATTATTTTGATCCCAACAAAATCATCTACAATAATAGTAAAAACAAACCTGTATTAACAGCATTCAGAATCTTCAATTCCCTCATAAAAGAAGAAGAAAAGTATAATGGAAAAATCATATTAAAAGAACCCATAAATAAAACCAAGCAAATAACCCTTAAATACAATCAGAATTTCATTACATTTGAGTTCGCGGGTATGAATTATGTTAATCCGTCACAGACATACTATAAATACATGCTCAAGAATTTTGATGAAGATTGGAATGAAATTTCAGGCAATGAACTGGGCAAGGCTACTTACACCGGCCTCCGCCCGGGAAAATATAATTTTATTGTGTATACAGCCAATAATGATAAAGTATGGGGAGAAATACCCTACGAATTAACCATTATAATTACTCCTCCGTTTTGGGCTACTTCTTATGCTATAATCATTTATATCATATTGAGCATAGCTATCTTTATTTACATTTTAAAACGATATCAAAGACGGACGCAGAAAAAAATACTCAAGGAAAAAGAGATATATGAACAGGAACAGAAAATAAAACTGGACCTAATGAAATTTCAATTCTTCACCAATATCAGTCATGAATTCCGCACTCCTTTAACATTAATATTAACTCCTCTCGAAACGTTAATAAAACAGCAGAGCGATATGGTATTGAAGAGAAGCTGGATTCCATCTATCAAAATGCACACCTGCTGCTTAGTCTGGTTAACCAGCTTCTGGACTTCAGAAAACTGGAAATAAAAGGGGAGAAAGTTTTATTCAAGACAGGAAACATAATACAATTCATAAAAGATATATATCTACAATTCAAAGAGTTATCCACTACTAAAAATATCGATTTCACCCTAGAAACATCGGTTGATTATCTCCTGATCAATTACGATCATGATATGATGTATAAAATCATTAATAACTTGTTGTCTAACGCATTTAAATTCACTCCACAAAATGGGCATATACAACTTACTGTGAATAAAGCAGACAGAAACGATAAAGAATACATCATGATAGAAGTAAGCGATACCGGATGTGGCATCGACGAAAAAGACTTGCCTCATATATTTGAACGCTTCTACCAGATAAAAGACGATAATGCACCAGCCGGAAGCGGTATTGGCCTGCATCTGGTTAAAGAATACGCCAGATTACATAACGGAGATATAACAGTGAGCAGCCAAATTAACATCGGCAGTACTTTTACAGTGTATATACCGGTTGATTTGCCTAAAAGCAATGATAAAAATCATCAGGAAGAAAAAGAAGAAAAGAATGAAATAAACGACATCATACCCGACACAAAAGAAAAAGACGATAGAAAAAAACTCCTTGTTGTTGAAGACAACGACGAGTTCCGCAATTACTTAACCGAGCAACTTAGTGAATGCTATCGTGTCATTGATGCTTCGAATGGAGAAGAAGCTGAAAAATTGATACTATCGGAATATCCGGATTTAATCATCTCCGATTTGATGATGCCCAAAATGGACGGGATCGAATTGTGTCAACGCGTTAAATCCAATATACAAACTCTCACACTCCTTTCATCCTACTAACGGCCCGTACTTCGGACGAATCAAAAATGGAAGGTTATGAGGCCGGTGCTGATTCTTATATTTCCAAGCCATTCAGTTTCGAGCTATTGTGTATACGAATAAAGAAACTAATTGAGCAACAGGAAAACAGGAAAATGTTATTCCATAAAACTATCGAAATAACTCCTAGCAGCATAACTACCACATCTCTTGATGAGGAATTGGTAAGAAAAGCTCTACACTTCGTAGAAGAGAACATCGACAATCCAGAATATTCGATTGAAGATTTAAGTAAGGACCTGGGACTGAGTAAGACTCATTTGAACCGGAAGTTGCAATCTATTGTCGATTTAACGCCACTCCAATTTATCCGGTCCATCCGTTTAAAAAGGGCGGCGCAATTACTAACCAACAGTCAATATAACATAAATGAAATCTCTTACATGGTAGGTTTCAACACCTTAAAATATTTTAATTCACACTTTAAAGAGGAATTCCAAATGACACCCAGCCAATACAGGGAAAAGAATAAAGGGTAATTTCCTGTACTGCTATTTTTCTATATTTATTAGCTGGTCTGTATCTGTAATGGTGTCGTGAGAGATTTTCCGTTTGCTAGAATAATATGAAAACAATAAAAATAATCGTTCCTACCATTCTATATGCCGGAATGTTGCTGCCCTGTATGGCACAATCCTCACTGGTTGATTCCATTCAAGATCGCTTTAAAGATCAATTGATGCTATTTCCGCAAGAGAAACTTTATCTCCATACAGATAAATCTGCTTATATTGCAGGAGATACAATTTGGTTTCGTGCGCATGTGGTCGATGCAGCTACACACATTCCTGCAACTGTGAGTCGATGTGTCTATGTAGAACTTATCAATCAGTTGGATTCGGTTATTCATCGGGTTAGAGTTTGTTTGAGTGACTCTATTTATTGCGGTTATATGCCAATTCCCATATCTGCTCCGCAGAGTAGCTACCATTTATGTGCTTATACTCGTTTTATGGAGAATCTGAATCAGGATTGCCTGTTTGACATCGAATTGCCAGTGATAAATCCGGTCATTACAGGAAATATATCTGAAACATTGAAGATAAAAGATGAACAGCAGGATGCTACAGCATCATTGTTCGACTTAAATCACCAAAATGATATTCTGTCAGTAGCTTTATCTCCGGTCGTTTTAGCTAAATTATCACGAGGAGAAAAGTTATATTTGGCCATGCATTGCCGTGGAATCGTATTTTATGCTGAAGCCCTCGAAAAAGAACGTGAACGCTATTTATTTGATATCAGTACCTTTCCGGCAGGTGTAGTCCAAACATTATTACTGGATGACCGGTTACATCTTCTAGATCAACATTTATTGTGTACGAATGAAAGAAAAGGTCCGGATATAAAGTTTACAACAGATAAACCAACTTATAGTCGCAGAGAACAGGTAAACGTTGTCATGAAGCTGCTTGATGAGACAGGAAAACCTTTGAAAGGGAATTTTTCCGTATCGGTGACGGATGATGCCAGTGTATGTTTGGATAGTCTCCGCATGATCGCTCCATATTTACTATGGGAATCCGATTTGTCTGCTGACCGGCAGCAGTGGCCACGTTACAATCTCAAGAATTTATTAAACGGTAATTATCAACATCCGGGCGGTCGTTTTGATGTATCTCCTGAAATAAAAGGAATCGCTTATGATTTTTATAGCCGCAAAGCAAAAACAGATGCTGAAGTTTCGATTTTTGGCATAGAATCTCTTTTTAGCGCCAAACAACATACAGACTCTTTGGGTAGATTCTGTTTTACCGGGTTTGATTTTCCCGAAGGCTCTACTTTTCTCATAAGAGCAACAGGCAAGAGAGGTAATAAATCAATCCAGCCGATAGTGGAACCGGAAGTATTCTATCCATTCAAACATTCTGTTGTCAACCATAACGCTAACTCAGCTAAATCTTATGCTTATCGGAATGAAAACCAGGAACGGTTTGATTCCTTGGCCCAGGCAATGAACAGTTATCAGTTGGACGAAGTCATTGTAAAAGCAGATTCAGTAAAGAAGATAGGTAAATCAGTATATCATTCTTTTATGGGAAGGGTAAAAACAGCGGAAGAATTAATGACTCCCCATCCGAGATCGTTGACGGACATGTTGGAAAGATTTCCCGGAGTATATATAAGCGGGGATAGTGTAATGCTGAGTGGGATTAAAAATGAACTGTTTTTCCTGGATGACATCCCTACTACATTTGAAGATGTGAGGAATATAAACATTGATGAAATAGATGAAATAGAAGTCATAAAAGATGCGTAGCAGCAGTTTTTGGGATGAAAGGAGCAAACGGGGCTATTCTGATCATGACAAAACGGGGAGAAATAACACGCCCCGAACTTGTGAGGAACGTAGTACGTGTATCCCCTTTGGGGTATAGCGGTTAAAACGTTTTTATCCGGTCTGTTATGATACCGAAGAGAAGCAAAGTTCTGTATCGGAAGATAACCGGTCGACTCTCTATTGGAATCCCTGTGTACCTATAACTGATAATGGAGAAGCTTCTTTTGATTTTTATACCTCAGATAGCGATACACCCTATACAATTCTCGTGCAAGGAGTTTCTGAGGATGGGCGTATTATTTCTTTAAAACGGAAAATATCCCGGACTGTGACACGATAAATAACATTAAAGAGCCATACCGAACTCTATTTAAGTTGCGATATGGCTCTTGTCTTGTCAAAAAGGATAGTCAAGTTTCAAATTACAAGTTCAAACCCTAATGTTGAATGATGACATTCCTCTCTACATCCTGAAAAACAATTCCTTTTATTCCAGCAAATAAGCTCTGACCTCAGCCGCACTGACAGATTTTCCTCGATTACTCTTAGTAAACACCAGTTTCAAATAACGAGCTTGCATAGGTTCAAAAGATACACGTCCTGTAATCTCTTTGTTGCTTGAATCACCAAAAACGATCGTTCCGACCAATGGAGCTGTATCGGCATCCATGCCAACGTATATTTCCACCGTGTGAACGTCCGCTGTATTGTTGTCATTCCGCCTATCCAATTCTAATTGTGAAACTCGTTCCTCATCACCCATATCAATCACCAACGCCTGCGGTAAATTACCATTTCCTGTACCATTGTTCCATATATTGTGCCACAAGGAAGAAGAGGTACCATCTCCGTCAATAGCCTTCCAAGGCTCATTGTTCACTTGCCAGGAAGTAGCTGTTGCCGTCCATTTTGCACGATCAAGCATTCGGAAAGTGCCATAAACTTTCACCACACAGGTAGACGAAGTTCCAGCACCATCAGCCGCCATTGCTGTGATAGTTACCGTACCTGACGAAAGTGCCGTAACACGTCCTTCCGCATCAACCGTAGCTATGGATTCATCAGACGAAATGAATTTAACAGATTTATTTACTGCTGTTTCAGGTAATACCGACCATACCAGTTGCAGTGGTTCCTCACCCTTAATAATAAACAAATTATCCGAGTCGGCAAAGATTATATCACTAACCGTTTCCGGACTAGTTATCTTA
>ERZ860009.714-NODE-714-length-13417-cov-1.461533_pt1 | contig 13417 bp, 15 predicted proteins | sample MGYA00510114_ERZ860009 | MGnify/ENA primary metagenome ERZ860009 (study PRJEB30046, sample SAMN00715177) | human gut metagenome | study: EMG produced TPA metagenomics assembly of the A metagenome-wide association study of gut microbiota in type 2... | reverse complement strand
GAAAAACGGTATATTTTGTAAGTATATTTTTCTGGCTGATTGAAATTTTAAAACCTGGCTCCCTGCTTCGCACCAACTCTATTGCTTTTTTATGCAAATATGCTATTGTAAAATTAAATATATATTCTGGAAAATATTATGTTGCCAATTAACTATTTACACGAAAGGAAAACCATGATTATAGTTATGGTATTCATGATTACTTTCAATAACAACGTATATGCTGCAGAATTAGATAATATGCAACATAACGACCAAGCATATGTGTTAAATTCATTTTCAGGAAATAACTTGGAAAGTATTTCAGTTCAATATGCTTGGAGCGCCGCATTCTCCTTTGAGGAAACACAAACACTCTTAAAACAAACCGGATATCCCCACGGAATAAGAGGTTTGCGATGTTCACTATGCTTCCATTCCTTTAAATAATCCATTATTTTTCTATACATCACTGCACCTCCATGAAATGTTTACTTTTGGCATATCAATTATTCATGTAAAAATCAACGTATTTTTCATTTGTTTTTACACTAAATTGCATGAATTATTTCTAAAATTATACATTATTTAACACGATTCCCCGTATTACGATCAAATAATTAAAAAAGAAACCGGGCATCCACGTTGTAAACATGAACTCCCGGTTCCACTTTTTTAGTTAAAATTTAAATACTGCTACTCCGTAAGGCGGCAGCTTATATCTGATCGAATAATCCCGTCCATCACAAGGCTTCTTTTCTGCCTTGTAAGACAGCGGACGCTTCGTATCTTCTGTGTCGGTTCCACCAAACTGCGGATCTGCACTGTTTAATACCAGCTTATAGGTATGTCTGCCCGGCACACCTACCCGATAATCGTCACGCTCTACTGGTGTGAAACTGATCACGAAGAGCAGGTTATTCTTTCCATCCTTACTCTTTCGCACAAAGCTGAAAATACTGCGTTCATAGTCGTTGGCATTCATCCACTCAAATCCTGCCCAGGTCGTATCCTGCTCGTACAGGCATGGATTCTTACGGTACAAATGAAGCAATGCCTTTACCCAGTCCTGCATATGTTTGTGTTTCGGATCATCGAGCAGATACCAGTCTAACTCGCGCTTCTCGCTCCACTCACGCTCCTGCGCGAATTCCTGTCCCATAAACAACAGCTTCTTGCCGGAATGTCCCATCATGAATGCGTAACCCGCCATAAGGTTTTTAAACTTATCCCCTCAAGTCCGGGCATCTTGTTGAGCATGGAGCATTTCAGGTGTACGACCTCATCATGGGATAATACCAGAATGTACTTCTCACTCTCATTGTAACTCATGGCAAAGGTCATCTTGTTGTGATTGTCCTTGCGGAAATACGGGTCAAGCTTCATATAGTCAAGGAAATCATGCATCCAGCCCATGTTCCACTTGTAGCTGAAATTAAGTCCGTCATCCTCTACCGTACCCGTTACTTTCGGCCATGCCGTTGATTCCTCTGCAATCATCACAGAACCCGGATTTCTTCCGAGAATCAGCGTATTGATGTGCTTGAAAAACTCAATGGCTTCCAGATTTTTATTTCCACCATAAATATTCGGAACCCACTGTCCATCTTCCTTCCCGTAATCCAGATACAGCATGGATGCAACTGCATCCACACGAAGTCCGTCTACGTGATAATTCTCAATCCACATCAGTGCACTTCCGATCAGGAAGTTCTTGACCTCATTCTTTCCGTAATCAAAGATTTTGGTTCCCCAGTCCGGATGCTCTCCTTTGCGCGGGTCTGCGTATTCATAGGTTGCAGTACCATCAAACTCTGCCAATCCATGTGCATCTTTTGGGAAATGTGCCGGCACCCAGTCAAGGATCACGCCAATCTTGTTCTTATGGCATTCGTTGACCAGATGTGCAAAATCCTCCGGTGTTCCATAACGGGAAGTCGGTGCATAATATCCCGTTACCTGATATCCCCAGGAACCATCATACGGATACTCGGAAATCCCCATCAGCTCAATGTGGGTATACCCCATCTCCTTGACATAAGGAATCAATGTCTTTGCCAGATCGCGGTAGGAATAAAATCCATCATCGTCCCGCCCCGGATGGCGCATCCAGGAACCCGGATGTACCTCATAAATCGCCATCGGCTGTTCATATACTTCTTCTTTGGAAAGTTTCTTTCTTATATCCATCCATGCGGAATCCGACCATGTAAAGTTCGAAATATCCGTGACAATGGAAGCGGTCTCCGGACGGAGCTGTGCATAGTTTGCATAAGGGTCTGCTTTGTACAGCTTTCTTCCATCCTGCGCGATAATCAGGAACTTGTACATACAGCCAATCTGGACGCCCGGTACAAACAGTTCGTATACGCCCATCGTCTCCGGTGTCACACGTTTCATCTCATGGGACGTTTCATTCCAGCCGTTAAATTCCCCAATCACGTATACACGGTCCGCATGCGGTGCCCAGACATCGAAGCATACTCCCTCTTCTCCTTCAATTGTCATTTTGTGAGCACCCATTTTGCGATAAATATCATAATGTGTTGCCTGTCCAAACAGGTAACAATCCATCTCTGTAAAATTACTCATAAATACCCTCCCTGTCTTCTCTTATCTATCTTACTCGAAGTCCTTTTCCGTTAGTACAATTCTGTCATCATCCGTATAACGGCTGGCGGTCAGAATACTGATAGCTTTCTTTAACCCTCCATGTGCCTCCCGATGAATTGCTTCATCCACAATGTCTTTCACCTCTGTCAGGGTTGTAGCCTGATCCAGTCTCTGAATATTGCTGATCCGGTTATACAATGCCAGAACCGCCATATCATCAATTTTGTATCCAAGTTCCCTGGAATAAGAACGTGCAAACGTGACCAGCTCATCATTTGTAAAAATCGGAACGGAGATCTGTTCACTGAATTTTTTGGCAAATGTTTCATTCTGCGCAAATAATCTCTTGATGCCCTTGGATGTGTCTTCCAAAATAACGAAGAGACCACTCTCATCGGCATCCAGCAGATTGGATAATTCCGATACAGTTTTTTTCTCCATATCCCCCGCCTGCTCAATAATCAGGCATCCCCCTGACACCTTATCCAGCAGCCCGCTGACATTTTTCTGGTTCAATGCTTCCGCATGGATCTTTCCAATCTTTCCATCCAAAACCCCAGTCTCCTGCTGCAGGACTTTGATCATGCTGGTGGCAAGTGTTGTTTTTCCACTTCCCTGTCCGCCTTTAATTACGAGATTCCCCCTCGATGCAGTTTCCTTATTTTTCAGATGGGACGAAGCAACTGTCAACGCTTTGCAGAGCTGATCCTCCATGCCCTTCACCGGCATAAAATACGAAAAAATCGCTTTCTGTTCATCGGTCAGTTCTACAAGCGGAAGATTCTGTTTTTCCTCTTTTCCCAGATCCACCGGTGTGTCTACCTGTGGAATATGTACTGTTTTTCCTTCCAGGAAGAGCGATCTGTTTTTCTTCTTACAAAAGCAAACTCTTCTTCCCTCTCCTGTGCAAGTGTTGGTTTCTGTGGCAGATCCTCGATCGGAACCTCCTCAAAATCCTTTTTCTTTGTTGTATCTGATTCTGTCTTTGTTTCCATTTCTTCTACACCACGATTCTCATTTAAGTTTTGGTCATCTTCTGTCACATCGGATGTCTCTTCTGCCGGTTTCTGTGCGGCAGCTTCCGTCTTTTTTTTCTGCTGGGAACGTACCATTTCTTCTAAAGATACTCCCTCTGGCCAAAGTTCTTCGGCATCTGTATCCCTGGCAGGCTGTTCCTCTTTTTTGTTCTCTTCCTCTTCTTCCTTTCGTTCTTCCGGCTCATTCGTTGCCGGCGGTGTTTTCCTTTCCGGCGTCTGTGGCGGTGTTTCTGCCGTTTCCTCCACAATATCCGCCTTCTCTGCCAGTACCGCATCCAGTTTTGGCAATACTCCTGTCAGGCGGTCCATAATATCGCCTGCCTCCTGCAGCGCACGCGCTTTGGCGGATTCGAGTTTCCGCTTTCTGGCATCTTCTAGTGCAGCTTCCGCAGCCTTACGCATTTTCTCCCACTCACTCAGCACTTCCTCAATTGTCATCTGGCCTGTAATCTGATGCTCAATCATGTTTTTCTCATTTGTCATCATGCTCATCTGACCATCGGAGTCTTCTCCCAACAACTCTTTGAAATTTGTCTTGAGTGAACCATCAATCTCCTCATCTGTCTCAATGTGCCGTGTATTCTGTTCCGGCTGTGCCTCAGGCTTTTCTTCCTCCATCTGCATTTTCAGATAAGGGACATCTTCCACCATACGGTTGATATTGTCCAGCGTATCCGTGACCGTCTCTTTTTCGGTTGCATCCATGATCTGCTGCATACCCTTTGCAATTTCCGCCTGAAGATTGACGGTATTAAACCGTTCTGTGTTTACTTCTACTTTTGGAATTGCGACCGGATCATGCACGGTCTCCCCGGCACGCGCCATCTCATCCACATCAATGTGTGTCAAACCTGCTCTGTCATCTTTTGCCTGACAAAACGACCGATACTTTTCTTCCTGTGTTTTTGTCAACGGCTGATACAGCATTTTCAGTTCCAATGCACGCTCTACATATGGCCCGTCTCCAAACCAGAGAACCAGCTCATCACATGCATCAATACACTTCTCACTCATCCCTGCTTTGTGATACAGATAAGCAAGCTCAATGCCCACTCTTCCGTGTATTCCTGTTCCTTGAGTTCTTCAAGAATCGGTATCAGTTCTTCATAAGAAGCCCCCTGTGCCTTCTGTATATCATAGCGAAGTACATATTTAAGGGTGTCATGAGGCGCAATCTCCACAAACTCATCGTAATAATCCTGTGCCGCCTGAAAATCTTTCATCTTGACCGCCACTTCCGCAAGACGGTAAATAATCATTCTTCCGATCGGCGAGCGATCATATGCCATCAGCAAAACTTCCCGGCTCTCCTCATAACGCTGTACTTTTTCGTACACTTCCCCAGCTTTTACCAGACCATTTACATTTTTAACCTTATTCCAATTGATGGTATCTGCAATATCTGCTGCCTCATCGTATTTCTCTTCCGCATAGCGGGATTTCATCTGATCAAGCTTCAGATTATATTCGTATTTGTCCAATTGTTATCTCCTTAAAGTATCCCCAAACAGGTCTATCTGTCTATTTTCAAGTATACCATAGGCGGCAATTAGTGTCAAAAAATAATCCGAAAAAAAGAGCTGCACACAAACGCGTACAGCCCTTGAAATTACTGGTTTTTCTTTGTTTCGTCTTTCTTCCCGGAATCTTTTAAAGTTCTCTTTTTCTTTTGTTTTTCCCCGTAATATATGATCGCACCGGTTGCCTCATTCACACCGGCCGCCTCCACATATGCCTCCGTTACGGTTGTAAGATTTTTCTTTCGTATGCTGTGGTTTACCAGTCTGCGGATAATATAGTAAATCATCGCAAACACCGGAACCCCAAGCAGCATTCCCAGAAATCCAAACAGTCCGCCTCCGATCAGAATTGAAAACATTACCCAGAATGCAGACAATCCGGTGGAATTTCCTAAAATCTTCGGTCCAATGATATTTCCATCCACCTGCTGCAGAACGATAATAAATATCAGCAGATACAACGCATGCAGCGGACTCTGGATCACAACCAGAAGAAGTGACGGAATCGCACCGATAAACGGTCCAAACACCGGAATGACATTGGTTACTCCAATGATAACCGCAACCAGTATCGTATCCGGAATATGCAGGATCAGACATCCAAAATAACAGATTACTCCGATGATGGCAGAATCTATAATCTTTCCAATGATGAAACCACCAAATACTTCATCTGCCTTGTGGAAAACTTCGATAATAATATTTCCCTGTTTTGGCTTAAAGATCGCATACACAATCTTTTTGCCCTGTCCCACCAGGCTTTCTTTAATGGATAAGACATAAACAACAACAATAATTCCAATGATGAAGTTTAATATGGATTTGACCATCGTGATTACGCCGGAAGTAATCTGCAGCAGATATTGCTGCATCTGTGGAAGCAGATCGTTCGTTGCCCAGTTTTCCACATAATCCGTCAGCTTTGTCAGCATATCACTGATGGTATCTGTCACTCCATAGGCTCCGAGTTTTCCGCTTTTCACCATACGGATCAGACTTTCTACATTGCCGGGCAGTGCTTCCACCAGCCCGGTAACACTTGATACCACCGAAGGAACAATTGCGGCGATCAAAAGCACCAGGATCACCAGAAGGAACAGGATTGCCCCGGCAATGGACAATCCACGTGCCACTTTAGCCGCTGATTTTTCTGATTTCATTTTCTTTTTCAGAAACGGCAGCCAGCGCCGCTCCTGAAATTTCATAACCGGGTTAAGCAGATAAGCAAGTCCCAGTCCGATAATAATCGGCTGCAATGCACCTGTAATCAGATGCCAGGTATCTGCAACCCCCTTGTACCGGAGCACCAGGAAGAAAAATACGGTACAACAGGCAAAGGTGAGAAATACCATCAATCCGATTTTAATCAGAAGAATCGTCTGACGCATGCCATCCTCACTCTGTTTGATCTGTTCCATCTGTTTTTGTTTTTCCACGTCTGTCATACAAGATCTCCTATCCGCGGTAATAATTGATCAGGCAGCCTTTAAGGATAATATCTTTCTCATCCGGTGTCAGTTCTCCCATACGCAGGGTAAACGGCTTTAAAGCACCATCCTTTACCACATATGCCTCAAATTCTGTCTTTCCGTCTGCGATTGCCTCACGGATTTTTGGAACAAACAGGTAATCCAGATTGTGGAACGGAAGCTCTCCCTGATCAATAACAAACGGAATCATACCCCAGTTAATCAGGTTGGAACGGTATCTCTTGGTCGCATATTCATTTGCAATGTTTGCCCATCCGCCAAGTACCTTCTGGCAGGAAGCCGCCTGCTCACGCGCAGAACCGTCTCCCGGTTTTACTGCAAAAATCGTACTTCCGAAACCAACGTTTGAGCGGTTGACATCGAGAACGTTGCACGGATGGTATCCATAACCGGATGAATCTCCGGAAGTGCATCCCCCGGACAGGTATCTGCCTCGACAGCCTTCTGTGCCTTCTGTACTTCCTTGGCACGTCCAACATATTCCGGATCCTTTCTGGAAAGTGCAAACTCTGCCAGTCCCAGTGGGTTGGAACGGAAAGAGGATGTCTCACCGGAAGGAATCAGCTCGTCCGTTGTGGTCACCGGATCGTGAATCTCGGAAACAACTTTCAGCACAAGGTTCTCCGGAAGCGGGCTCATAGCCGGCCAGTCCTTGATATTTGGTCCAAACTGGATCTCTACGTCCGGATCTGCCACACCCTTGCTGTCAAATACACGGTTTTCATAAATGGTCTTATCAAAGAAGTATTTCGGCTTGCTGTAGTTTACATCAATATCGGTAGCTGCGGTAAGGAATCCCTTATTTGCAGCGGTTGCAGCGATAGAACGCGCATCCATCAGTGCTACGGAAGCAACCTGTCCGTTCTGTACCTTAGAGCCCTCACGGTTCGGGAAGTTACGTGTAGAATGACGGATGGAAAATGCATTATTTGCAGGTGTATCTCCGGCACCAAAGCACGGTCCGCAGAATGCAGTCTTGACAATGGCACCTGTCTCCAACAGATTAGCAACGGCACCGTTCTTAACCAGTTCCATATAAATCGGAGTAGACGCCGGGTATACGCTCAACGTAAACTCGTCCGCTCCAATGGAAGAACCCTTTAAGATATCTGCTGCGTCGCAGATATTTTCAAATCCACCACCGGCACATCCGGCAATGATACCCTGATCTACATACAGTCTTCCGTTCTTTACTTTGCTCTTTAAGTCAAGGTCTACTTTTCCATCAAAGCTTACCTGTGCACGCTTCTCACAGTCATCGAGAATATCCATCAGGTTTGCATTTAATTCCTCGATCGTGTATGTATTGCTTGGATGGAACGGCATGGCGATCATTGGCTTAATCTCGCTTAAATCAAGTTCGATAAAGCTGTCATAGTATGCAGTTTCTCCCGGATTAGTTCCTCGAAATCTCCGGTTCTTCCGTGAATCTCATAGAATTCCTTCACCTGGTCATCGGTTCTCCAGATAGAAGACAGACAGGTGGTCTCTGTTGTCATAACATCAACACCGATACGGTAATCAACACTCAGATTGGATACGCCCGGTCCGACAAACTCCATCACTTTATTTTTTACAAATCCGTTGGCAAATACTTCACCGATAATGGCAAGTGCGATATCCTGCGGTCCGACACCCTTCTGCGGGGTACCTGTCAGGTAAATGCCGACAACTCCCGGCATATCAATATCGTAAGTCTTATTCAAAAGCTGCTTTACAAGCTCCGGACCACCTTCTCCAATTGCCATGGTTCCCAGTGCTCCGTAACGGGTATGGGAGTCTGATCCAAGGATCATCTTTCCGCCGCCTGCAAGCATTTCTCTTGCAAACTGGTGAATAACTGCCTGATGAGGAGGAACATAGATTCCGCCGTATTTCTTTGCACATGTCAGTCCAAACATATGGTCATCTTCGTTGATGGTTCCACCGACTGCACACAGACTGTTGTGACAGTTAGTGAGTACATAAGGAATCGGGAACTTCTCAAGACCTGATGCCCTGGCGGTCTGGATGATGCCGACAAATGTAATATCGTGGGAAGTCAGCTTATCAAATTTGATCTGCAGTTTTTCCATGTTGCCAGATGTATTGTGGTTCTTTAAAATTCCATATGCAATGGTTTGTTTCTTTGCATCTTCCGGTGTAACAGTCTTTCCTGTCTTTGCATTGACAGCAGATGCCGCTTCCGGTGAATTAATGACAACATCCCTGCCGTTGACCAGGTATGCGCCGTTCTCATATAACTTCATAGTTTCCTCCTTGTTTTCGAAATCATGGTTAATGGTAATTATATAATAAAATGTATTTTTATGCAACGACTGCAAACGTAATGGATGCCGCAAACAGATCGCCGTCTACCAGGATTGCAAACTCACCGCCCATCAGCTGTGTAAGATTCTTTGCAATGGACAGTCCAAGACCGCTTCCCTCTGTCGTGCGGGATTCCTCTCCCCTCACAAAACGCTCCGTCAGGTCCTTCCTCGCCGCTCCCTGTTCCGGCAGCGGATTTTTCGAAATATTTTTGATACGGAAAACCGCATTGTTCTCCTCTACTTCCAGATCTACATAAACCCGGGTATTTTCGAGTGCATATTTGCCGCATTGGTATACAGATTTTCAATTGCACGGTAGAGCTGCCGTCCGTCTGCCCGGATCATCACCGAATTGTGCGGCAGTTTCGTCACAATGGTCAGCCCCCGTGCCTCAAAACGTTCATTGAACTCACCACCCGTCTGGTACAGTAGTTCTACCAGATCGATGGTCTGCATATCCAGCTGGATATTTCCGGAACTGATCTTTGATGCTTCGACCAGATCCTCCGTCAGCTGTTTCAGCCGCTGGGATTTTTCATCCAGAACCCGGATATAATTACGTGCATTTTCGTTTTCCAGGTTTTCACGTTTGAGCAGATCCACATAATTGACAATGGAAGTAAGCGGTGTTTTGATATCATGGGAAACATTCGTGATCAGGTCTGCCTTCATCCGTTCATTCCGGATCCGCTCCTGAATGGCTTCGTCAGCCCTGCACGGATATTATTCACAGAAGCTGCAATGCCTCTTTCCTGTCCGTGAAACTGTTCCACATCCAGTGCGTATCCAGTGCCCCTGCCGCAATTTTTTCAATTGCATGCTGGATCTCATATCTTTCGCGCGCCTTACGCGTACACAGTCTGGGATTCTGTCCGGAGATAAACACCCGTCTAAGGAAGCTTCCTGCCTGATAGATCAGACTGTATGTCAGAAGGGTATTGTTTTTGACCCGCCGGACAATGCTCATATAAAACAGCAGGAATACAACATCGACCAGATACCCGACTGTTCCGACCGCTACCATCAGTCCGGACAGTTCAAACTGGATGTCATGGAGATTTCTCCCCAAAAAGAGCACAAGATAAATGAATGCCACAAAAAGCACCATCTGGATATCCGTATAAATTTTATCGATCCAGGTCAGGTAAATGGTTGCATCCTCCTCCGACCGGCGCCCTGCAACACCTGTCAGATAGGCAAGGAATCAAAGCTTCCGACCATGCCGATCACCATAAACAGGCTGAGAATCCTCAGCCCTCCGATATGTCTGCGCAGATTGTATCCGATCCCATAGATTCCGCAAAGCATCATAATCAGGAACATCTGATGCATGACAATGGCTGCACCCTTTTTTCCGCTGGAGAATTCTTTCATAGACAGCTACGCCCCGCTTCGATTTTATAGCCGACACCCCAGACCACTTTCAGATACCGCGGTTCTTTCGGATTGATTTCGATTTTTTCCCGGATATGCCGGATGTGGACAGCAACTGTATTGTCAGCGCCAATTGCTTCTTCATTCCAGATTTCCTCATAAATCTGACTGATGGAAAATACTTTTCCTTTATTTTTCATTAAAAGCAGAAGGATGTTGTATTCGATCGGAGTCAGTTTGACCTCTTCCCCATCTACCGTAACTTTTTTTAATTCATCGTTAATAACCAGACCGCCGGCTTCATAAACGGCATCACCGGAAGGGGTGCTCGAAAGTGTGGTATAACGCCGCAGCTGTGACTTCACACGGGCAACCAGTTCCAGCGGATTAAACGGCTTGGTCACATAATCGTCCGCCCCCACGTTCAGCCCCAGAATCTTATCCGCATCTTCTGTCTTGGCAGACAGGATGATAATGGGAATGCTGCTTGTTTTACGTGCCTGGAATGTCGCACGGATTCCATCCAGTTTCGGCATCATCACATCGATCACCATCAGATCAATTTTCTTTGTGCGAAGCATCTCCAGAGCCTGTTCCCCGTCATATGCCTTTACTACCTGGTATCCTTCCTGAATCAGGTAAATCTCAATTGCGTCTACAATTTCCTTGTCATCATCACACACCAGAATCGTCATGCGGATGTCCTCCTATCAGGTTCTTGATCTTGTTCTGAAAGCCGGCGGATTTTTCTTTTTCTTCTGCCGCTTCCTGTTCTTCCTGTTCATCTTTCCACTTAAAATAATCAGCATCCAGATTCACACGCAGTTGTTCTTCCAGCTGCTTTAACTCTTCATCGTCATCTTCTACTGTAACCGGTGCCGGAATCTCCGGCTTCGGCGACAGCTTCTTTGGTTTTTCCACCGGCTTTTCTACTGGTTCTTCCGCAAGGTCTTCTACCGGTTCTTCCGGTACGGAAAGTCCAAGCTTATCCAGATATTCCTGGTTAATCTTAATATCGGTCTGCCGGTTTGCATAAATCGCTTTTCTTCCCGCTTCTCCTGCTCGTACTCCGGTCTTCCTTCCATCTTTTCCTTCTCAATCTCGCGGTTTCGCTCCTCGATGATCTTTAAGTACTTTTCGGTATCAACCAGATCCTGCAGCTGTCCTTTGAGTTCGGACTTGTTGGTTCTTAATGTTTTTTCTTCTTTTTCCATCTGTTCTTTAATTTCCTGATAGATGGCACCGACCTTTTTGTCTGCCTCCTGCATGATATCCTGCATACGGTTTAACGTTTCATCCATATACATGACAGATGCCGCATAAATGTCCTCTGCCTTACGGCTTGCATCCCAGATGATCTGATCTCCCTTTTTATGGAAATCGCGCTCTGCCTTGTCACGGCTTCGAATGGTCAGCTCGTATTCATCCATAATCTGATAAATACAGGTATTTAATTCTGCCAGCAGATCAATCACCTGCTGCTTATCTATGATAACTTTACTCGGCTCTTTCGGATACGGCTCACTCTTCGACAGCAAAACGTGAAGACTGCGCAGTACCTTTTCCGTATTGTCCTGTGCTCCCATGTGTCCTGATTCCTTCCATAATAGATAATTCCGTACTTTCTATTATAATCAATCCCCCTATAATACGCAATATTTTAGATTCTTAGGTTTTTCTAAATTTTATTACACAAAACTTTATTTTTTACAGACACAAGGTTATAATAATTTTTTGAAAATGAACCTGTTTAATAAAGGATATATACTATGAATATCGTCAAAACTTACGGAAATTATATTAAAAAATATGCCGGCACCCACCCGGCAGTTTCCCGCAAATGATTGACATCGGATTACATCTCGAACAGTTCCGGACGGAACATTTTGCAGAAAAAACAATGCCGAAAGCATATCAGAAGCTGAATACGCTCGGCGTAAAAAATACGCTTCATGCGCTGGAATACCCGGAATCCACGGTCTGGTGCAATCTGTTTGCACCCGTGGAAATTTTCCAATGCTTCGGACTCAGTGCGCTTTCCATGGAATGTCTTTCCTCGTTTCTCTCAGGATTTACGTGTGAAGACTATTTTATCGACCGCGCAGAAAGCCGGGGAATTGCCTCCACGCTCTGTTCCTATCACAAAGATTTTATCGGTGCCGTAGACTCCGGAATTATTTCACCTGCCAGACTCGGTGTGACAACTTCCATGATTTGTGACGGCAATATTAACACATTCCGCTATGTCAGCCGGCACACGGATCTTGACACTTATGTGATCGATGTGCCGGACAGCTGTTCTCCGGAAGCCGTGGAATATGTGACCATGCAGCTGAAAGAACTGATTCAGAAACTGGAAGCACTGACCGGAAAACGTCTGTCCATGGATGACCTGTCGGAAACACTTGCCCGCGAAAACCAGTCGAAAGCTTATTACAAAGAGTTTTTAAAACTGCAGGCAGAGCGCTATTATCCATCGACACTGACTCTGCAGATGTACATGCTTTTTGCCACCCACTTAAACATCGGAACACCGGAAACCCTTGATCTGTTCCGCAGTTTTGCCGAGGATATCAAACAATATCCAAAATATGACGGCACCCGGATTGTGTGGGTACATCTGCTTCCTTTTTATCAGGAAACACTCAAACACTATTTTAACCTGAACAGAGATTACCAGATCCAGTGTACCGAAATGAACCTGGATTACATGGACGAACTGGATACCACCCACCCACTGGAAGCACTTGCCACTAAAATGCTAAACAATCTCTATAACGGTCCATACGAAAAAAAAGCAAATATGCTCGTAAAACTGGCAAAAGAAATGCATGCCGATGGCGTCATTAACTTCTGCCACTGGGGCGTAAGCAATCTGCCGGCGGAGTATTCCAGCTTCGCGAAACACTCAAGGCCGCGGATATTCCACTGCTCGTTCTGGATGGCGATGCCATGGACCGCCGGAACAGCCATGACGGACAGATCAAAACCCGTCTGGAAGCTTTTCTGGAAATTCTGGATAAAGAGAGGAATTCATCATGTTAGGTTATGTATGTAAATATACCCCCATGGAATTATTTGAAGCCATGGAC
>ERZ860009.713-NODE-713-length-13432-cov-1.792704_pt1 | contig 13432 bp, 13 predicted proteins | sample MGYA00510114_ERZ860009 | MGnify/ENA primary metagenome ERZ860009 (study PRJEB30046, sample SAMN00715177) | human gut metagenome | study: EMG produced TPA metagenomics assembly of the A metagenome-wide association study of gut microbiota in type 2... | reverse complement strand
CCGCTCGGAGTGATCGGAGCCATCCTGACCCTGCTGGCGTTGCGCTATCTGCTGCGTATCGACGTGCGGCAGGAGGAAGAGGCGGCAGGTTTGGGTACGGACGTGCTGAAAGACCTGACGACCCGGCGGATTTCCGTCGAAATCTGCAATCCTGCCGTCGAGGGTAAAAGCATCTCCGGAATACGCCGTTTGGCCCTGCGCGATTTCGTCGTGTCGCGGATTTGCCGTCCGGGCGAAGCTCCTGAACTGGCCGATGCTGCGACGACGCTCCGCTGCGGCGACCGGATTTTGCTCGTGGCGGCGCCCAAAGATGCCGAGGCACTGGTCGCGTTGCTCGGCCGGGAGGTGGATGCCGGTCCGATGATGCCGGATAGGAAGATGATTTCACGCCGAATACTTATCACCAAACCCGAGCTGAACGGCAAGACACTCGCCGAACTGCGCATCCGCTCCACGAGCGGCGTCACCATTACACGCATCAACCGTTCGGGTATCGACCTGGTGGCTGCAGGGAATCTGCAGTTGCAGCGGGCGACCGGGTGACGGTCGTGGGTCCCGAACTTTCGGTAGCCCATGCCGAGCGGCTCTTCGGCAATTCGCTCAAGCGTCTCAACCATCCCAACCTGATTCCTATTTTCATCGGCATCGCGCTGGGTGTCGTGCTGGGCAGTATTTCGTTCTGGATTCCCGGCGTTCCGCAGCCCGTGAAACTGGGCCTTGCCGGCGGTCCGCTGATCGTCGCCATCCTGATCGGCCGCTACGGGCCGCACTACAAACTGGTCACCTATACGACGATGTCGGCCAACCTGATGCTGCGCGAAGTGGGCATTTCGCTTTTCCTTGCGGGCGTGGGGCTGGGTGCCGGCGAGGATTTCGTGCCTACGCTCGTCGCGGGCGGATATGTCTGGATCGCTTACGGAGCTGTAATCACGATCGTTCCGCTGCTGCTGGCGGGGCTTTTCGGACGTTTTTACTACAAACTCAACTATTATACGCTGATCGGCGTGCTTTCGGGCGCGTCGACCAATCCGCCGGCACTGGCCTATTCGACCGAGCAGACCACGTCCGACGCACCTTCGGTGGGATATGCCACGGTCTATCCGCTGTCGATGTTCCTGCGGGTGCTGGCGGCCCAGCTTTTGATTTTGATTTTCGGATAACCCAAGAAGGCGCGGCCAAACAAAGACCCGTTACTGCCATAACAAGTCATTGCATAGAGATTAGTAGCCGGCTGCGCCTTTTTTAATTGAATAGTTATGAATATCGTATTATACGGAGTTCCGGCGGAAACGGCCGGAAGGATTGCAGACCGATACGGTCTGAAAGTGATAAATTCGCCCGACAAATTCGACGCATCGGGAACGATGGTACTTGTTCCGTCGATAAACGCCCCGCGGTACCTGTTGGCGTTTTACAACGCCATGCTGCGGCATGAGGACGATGTCGATGCGGTCATTATCTGCGGTGCCGAGTCCTGCGAGGCCGTCAGCACGGTGCAGTACTGCACTCCGCTGGGGAAATTCTTCACCCTGAACGGTGATCTGGACGGAGAGGAACTGGTATCGGAACTTTGTCTGCTTCTCGATTCGCTGTTCGCCGAGGGGAATCAAATCAATTTTTAGGAATGGAGACTAAAGGCTATGTACACGTTTACACCGGTAACGGCAAAGGCAAGACCACGGCGGCATTCGGACTGGCCCTGCGGGCGTTGTGCGCCGGGAAGGGCGTCTATGTCGGGCAGTTCGTCAAATCGATGAAATACAATGAAACGAAGATCGAACGGCTGTTCAACGGCTCGGACCCGGCATTCGGTCGTATCCGTATCGAACAACTGGGGCGCGGATGCTTTATCGGAAAAGACCCCGAGTTGGCCGATGCGGAAGCGGCACGCAAAGGATGGACCCGTTGTGCGGACCTGCTCCGAAGCGGGGAATACGATGTGGTGATCCTCGACGAACTGACCATCGCCCTGCATTTCGGACTGCTCTCGACCGCTGTCGTGCTGGATGTGCTGCGCAGCCGTCATCCGGCTGTTGAGGTGGTTATCACGGGGCGTTATGCACCGCAGGCACTGATCGATGCGGCCGACCTTGTTACTGAAATGTGTGATGTGAAGCACTACTACACGCAGGGCGTCCTTTCGCGCGACGGTATCGACCGTTGATTATTCGAGGCGTTGGTAGTAGTGTAATTCCCGGTCGTTTTCGTCCAGTACCTCCGGGTGCATGATCGCGATCAGGTCGTGCAGGACGACGTCGGGCTGTACCACACCCGACTCCCAGTAGTCGTTGCCTCCGGCGACATTCAGCCGTTTGTTGCAGTTGTAAACGGCACCGTTTCTTACGCATCGGGTGTTTGTGAATTTCGGGAACTGCGATTTCAACTCCCCGAGTGACGCGGCACTGCCCGCATTGAGCCACATATCGGCCTGTACCGTGAGCATATACGCCTCTTCGAGGTCGATGGGGAGCGAACGGTTCGATGTGTTCTTCTTGTAAATATAATCCCCTCCGGCGTCGGCGATCAGCCGGGCGACGTAGCTTTCGGTCGACGCCATAAACCACGACCCGGCATAGGGCGTGTTAATCATCACTTTCGGATGTTTCGAAGTCGCCGCCGCGACTTTTGCCCGGAGCGCATCGTAACGTTCGGGAACCGGCTCGAAGACTGCTTCGCCTTTTTCGCGGCTGTCGGTGATCTCGGCGATAGCCACCAGCCATTCGGCCTTGCCGAGCGGCGACTCTTCGAGGTACTCGCCGATGTAACAGAACGGAATGCCCATTTCGAGCAGTTTCGACTCCATGCCGCTTGCGCCGCTCACGCCGAACAACAGCACCAGATCGGGCCGTTGTGCGAGCAGCAGTTCGTAGTCGATATTTCCGTCGAAGCCGATGTCCGCCACGGCTTCGGGGTGTGTCGTTACATATTTATTCGAAATATAGTTTCTTCCCGAAACTCCTACCACCCGGTCGACCTGTCCCAACGCATCGAGCATCGCCACATAAGTAGAGGAGAGGCAAACGATGCGCCTCGCTCCCGCTTTCACGACCTGTCCGGTGAAACCTGCCGGAATCTTTTCTCCGTTGCGGACGATGAAGAGCGTTGTTTCGGTGTTCTCGGCGCCTTGCCACGGATTGAATACTTTGAGAAGCGTACTTTGCCGGCCTTCAGCACCGACGATCTCGAAGCCCGAGGCATAGGACGGTTTGTAGAGGGTTTCCGTATAGGCGTCTATTCCTGTCGTGTTCGATGCGCAGGAGATAAGGAAGGTAGCCGCGCTAAGCAGGATGAAATAGACTGTTTTTTTCATAAGAATCCGTTAAAAAGTCTGTTTGCAGAAACCGGATGTATGGTTGTATGGCAGACAACGCATACTACTAACCTCTGTGATTCTCCAGTTTCTGCAAACAGACTATCAAAAAAATGGCGGCAGGATTAATTACAGGAAGGTTTGCAATGGTTCACCGCGATTAAAAGGCCCCGCCGCCGTGTCAAATATTATTGCGCAATTGTTTCGATCTCTTTTCCCGCCAAGTGCAGGTCGATAGCGCAGTTGAACAACACGCAGGCCGGACCATAGCCGTAGCCCAGATCCTGCAAGGTGGCGTTCTGGATCTTCACGAAATCGATGCCCGGCAAATTAACTTTGTTCCCTTCTTTGTCGCGAGCCCAGCCGATGTCGAACGACGATCCAGTCTCATCCGTGGGGTCGCTGTTGCAGACATAGCCGTAGTCGTACCAGCGGGAAGCTTGAGTTGGCCAGCCGTTCGTCAGATCTTCCGGGGCCTTGGCCAGAGGCGGCAGCATCGTGCAACCCGTATATGTCAGTGCGGTGCCCTCGGCCGATTCCATCAACCATGCGGGCCAGACCGAGAATGTCCCCCATGGAGCCTTGGCATAACAATAGGTTCCGGTTTCCGATTCGTTGATTGCATAGGAGACCCATTCTACCATTCCATCGGACGGGGTGACATTGTCGGGACGGGTATAAACCATTTTCAGGTTGCGTCGTTCGCCGGTCTTGCCGTATTCGCTGCCAGCCAGTTCGTACCATTCATCGTCGGCCTTGCCGTTGCCGTTCGCGTCAGACGAAACATAGACAACCCCTTGTGCAGGATAAGCGCCTTTGGTGGCATATGAACCGATGCGGAAGTCGCGCAGACCATTGACATTCATCACTGTATGGTCGAATCTGAATACGATGCTGCCGCCGAACGAACCGAGATTCACTCCCAGATCGTTTTTGTCAAACGGCTTGTCGACGAGTTTTGTGTTGACGCTTGCCAATACCGTGGACGGCGTGTCGATGGTCGAGAATGCCAATCCCTTGCCGTTGGTAATCGCAGGATTATACTCCAAGACTTCCGAGATATAATACGAATAGGCCGTAGCCTCGGTCGTTACGGTGACGGTGGCGCTCTTGGTCTCGGTGATGCCGCTGTCGTCGGAGATTGTCAGCGAAATCGTGTAGTCGCCCGTTTCCAGTTGGATGAACGAAAGCGTCTTGTCGGTTCCGGCTTCGGCAGCTTCCGCGTCGTTAGGGCCCTTCACCGTCCATTTGTAGACGGGGTTTTGGTCGAAGCCTGTGATCGTCGGTTCGATCACGAGCACCTTGCAGCGGTCGGTCGAATAAGTCGCGTCGAGCGACATCGAATTGGAGAATCCTGCCTGATTGATCGTGATTTCGAGCGTTTTGTCGCTTTCGTCCTGTTTGAGAACCACTTTGCCCGGTTCGCGGGCCTCGGTCGAACTGTTCTTGGCGACCGTGATGACCAGCGCAGTCTGTTCGAGTTCGGCCGGAGCCCATTCGGGAGATGAGACCACTTCGTAGGCTACTGCGCTCGTTCCGGCCTGAGCCGTTTTGGTTGAGGTGACCAGGATGGTGTAGGTCTTGCCGTCGGCCGGGGGCTGATGGGGTTGTCTTCGGCCTTCACCGAGAATTCATAGGTCGTCTTCGACGTGTTGCCGTCGTCGTTCTCGTCTTTACATGCGGTAAAGAGTACGCCTGCGGCCGCAATGGCCAGCAAACTCCGGAAAGTAAATTTCTTCATCGTTTTATAAATTAAAGGTGTGTTGAGTTATTCGTCTTTAGCACAGCGGACGGAATATCCGTCGCTGCGATAGCCCCTGTCTCTTTTTATGCTGGGACGTTGGTCGTAGGGAATGATGTAAATGGAGAGCTGGTAGGTATCCTGAGTCCAGATACCTGTATTGAATCCCGAATTCTTCAGGCATCCGCCACCGACGCGGTAACGGAATCCGGCATAGGGAAAGACCCCTAGTGGCGAATAGTCGGTCGTGGCCTTGTCGAGTCCGTTCCATGCGAACAGTCCGTTCTTGTCCGCCGGGACACACCACCCTTCGGGACAGGGATCGAACGGCGTTTTGCCCCGAGCACCGTACCACAACGTGTCGCACGCTTCGACTTTCAGGGGCTCCTCGCTGGGGAACCAGTTGTCGGCTAACAGGAAATGCATCGGCGAAAATATTGATTTTGCAAAGTTCGTCCGGGTCAGGTCTTCGCTGGTTCTGATCGTGCGGATACCCGTGCCTCCCGATTGCGACCCCTCGGTCAGCAGCGTTCCTGAGCGTCGTAGATGGGTTTGCTATCGAAACGGTTGTAGTCGGTCTGATTCGTTCCGCGGAGTATGCGGTCGCCGGGGAAGGGATCCTTGCGCCCCCATTGATACAGCAGTCCGCAGGCGGCCAGCGAGTCGGCCGGTGTGTTCTCGATGAGCGCCTTGTCGATCACGGCGCCGAGATTACGATCCATGAAGGTATAATCTGCCACCCCGTCGCCGTTGTTATCCCATGTGTAGATCTTTCCAAAGGCCACCAGTTCCGCATTGGGATCGTAGCGTGTCACCCAGATATGCCAGCTCCAGCGTATTTCGCCACCGATGCGGAGGCCGATTAGGGCGTTGCCTACCTTGTCGGCCGTCGATACGAAGATCGAACCCTCCTCGGCGGTCTGCCCCGGGATCAGTCCGACGTTTGTAATTAGGCCGGGAGTATCCTGCCAGAGCAGGACGGGTTCGGGTGTCATCCCTGTGAAATCGCTCTTGTCCAGCCATTCAGCATAGAGATCCCATATGGCATAGGCTTTCAGCACCGGAATGTCGACCGACTCGCCTGGCTTGACCATAAAGCAGTTGGGAGTGTACGATGCTTCGAGGTATTTTTCGTTAACATCGGGTTGGGGTTCCGGCTCCGGTTCCGGCTCCGGTTGGGGATCGGGATATTCGTTGGGATTGTCGTCGTTGTGGTAAGAGCATGACGATGGGCCTATCACGCTAGCAAGAAGCAACAATGTGAAAAATAAAAACGTTTTTTTCATAGTCATGCATCTTTTACACAGCGTATTGATTGTCCGTCGCTGCGGCAACTGACATCGGATTTGATGATCGGTCGTTTTTCCGAAGGAGAGATGTAGATGGAGAGTTCATGGGCATTGCCGATACCGGTCGGTGGAGTTCCCGACCAAATACTGGCTCCGAATCCTGAGTTTTTCAGACAGCCACCGCCTGCCCGATAGCGGAATCCGGCATAGGGGAATACTCCCAGTGCCGAGTAGTCGGTTGTGGCGTTTTCGAGCCCGTTCCAGATGAACTTGTCATTCTTGTTCGCTGGGACACGCCACCCCTCGGGGCAGGGATCGAATGGCGTTTTGCCCCGTGTGCCGCACCACAGCGTGTCGCATTTTTTGATTTCTGTGGGTTTACTGCTGCAATACCAATCGCTGTACCCTTCGGCGCCGAGCAGAACGGTCATCGGTTCAAGAATGGATTTGGCGAGCCCCGTCCGCGTGAGATCCGTATCCGTCTTAACGGAGCGGATACCCGTACCTCCAGTGGCACTTCTTTCGGTAAGCAACGTTCCCGAAGCGTCGTAGATCGGTTTGCTTTCGAAATAGTTGTAATCGGTACTGTTGGAACGGCGAAAGTCGTGGTCTCCGGGGAAAGGATCCTTGCGCCCCCATTGGTACATCAGTCCGCAAGCGGCCAATGAGTCAGCGCTAGTATTTTCTATGATCGCCTTGTCGATCGTGGCTCCGAGGTTGCGATCCATAAAAGTATAATCTACAACTCCGTCGCCGTTATTGTCCCATGTGTAGATTTTGCCGTAAGCTACCAATTCCGCATCCGGATCGTAGCGTGTCACCCAAACATGCCAGCTCCAGCGGATTGCACCGCCGATGCGGATGCCGATTACTGCATTGCCCACCTTGTCGGCCGTCGATACGGCGATGGAACCCTCTTCGGCTTGTTGTCCAGGAATCAGTCCGACGTTCGTGATCAAACCCGGCAGATCCTGCCAAAGCAGAACCGGTTCGGGTGTCAGTCCCATGAGATCAGTTTCACCCAGCCATTCGGCGTAGAGGTTCCACATGGCAAAGGCTTTCAGTATCGGGATGTCGACCGACTGTCCCGGCTTGACCATAAAACAGTTAGAGGTATACGCAGCTTCGAGGTATTTTTGGTTAATGTCGGGTCCGGGCTCCGGTTCGGGTTCCGGCTCCGGTTGGGGATCGGGGTATTCGTTGGGGTTGTCGTCGTTGTGGTAGGAGCAGGCGACATTCCCGACGCTCAGCGTCAGCAGCAACGCAGGCAGCAACAGCAGTTTTTTCATTTTCATAGTGTGAAATCTCTATTTTATTGGTGTTGGTCGGGCCGCACGTAGATATGCATGTCGCGGGCCATGAAAATTTCAGTGGAGGTCTCGCCGATCCAGCCGCAGTACTGGTTTAGGGCGGTGTAGACGCGGATAAAGTCGACCCCCGGCAGGTGCACCGGTTCGCGGGTCTCGGGATCCACGGCCCATCCGATGTCGAAGCCGTTGTAATAGTTGCCGTTTTCGTCCTTGGCCTCGTTGGGATAGTTGTCTGCATAGGCGCCGTATTTGAACATGTATTGCAGGTAATAGGAGCCGTTGCCTGAGACATCCACGGCGTTCTTGGGCAGCAGCGTGCCTCGGAACGTCATTTCGTCGGCGTCGATCCACTTAGGATAGTAGTCCTGGTCGTGGAACTTGTTTTTGTAGACATAGTCGGTTTGTCCTCGATTATCCTCCCATTTGATGTAGGTCATATCGGTCAGGGCGCTGTCGTTTCCTTCGCCGGGCGTCGGGACATGGTCGGGGGCGGGACGATGATAGGTGATCTCATAACCGTAGGTAGCCGCCTCATCCGTGTACCACGGATTCTTGTCGATCTCGTACCACTTGTCGTCAGGCTTGCCGTTTTGGTTCTCGTCGAACATGACCATGATGATACCCGGTTCCGAACTGCCTCCGTCGACGCCCGGATGAGCTGCGCTGTTGAACGAGTTGCCGTCGATGCGGATGTCGTATTCGCCCGGAACGTTTACGACCGTATGGTCGAATCCGAACGTGATGTAACCGCCGTATGCGCCGAGAGAAACACCGCTCTGCATCTTTCCGGCGATGGCCTCCTCGGCCTTCTGCCGCATGGTCTCCGCCGTGTCGCCCTCCCGATATTCGGGCATCGCGTTCACGAACTGTCCCGGAGCCGGGCAGTATTCGTAGACCGTAGATATGTAGGGACTGTACTCTACCTCCTCTTCGACCACGTAAAAGGTCATCCGGTGCACGATCGGATTGACGGGGTCGAAGATTTGGAACGTTACGTCATAGGTGCCCGGGTATTGCATCAGGAAGATGTAGTTCTTCTCTTCCGAGAGCAGCGAATCGGCTCCCGAGGCGGTCTTAACCGTCCAGCGGTAACTTTCGCCCGTGAAGGCGGGTTTGAGATCGACGGTCTGCATGCGGGCGACCTTGTAAAGGTCGTCCAGCCCGAGGCTCACATAGGGGATGCCGTCGTTTTCACAGCCGCCGAGCGCGAGGGCCGACAGCAGGATGGCGAATATCTTTTTCATTGCCGAGTCTGTTTGCGTTCGAGAAAAACCATGTGTGCGGGGATATCGCCCGTGCGGACACTCCATTTGTGGACGCCTTCGCGCGAATAACAGTGCAATACGCCGCTCGAAACGTAGTTCTGGCGTCGGTGACATAGATGTCGCCGTTTCGGGGGTGGATGGCAATGCCGTAGGGAATCACGATATCGAGCTCCGTGCCGTCGGTGATGAATTTGCGCGATACGACACGCTTTTTCTTGACGTCGATGATAGCGTAGGTCACTGTATTTTTCGAGGTCTGATTACTATACTCTACGCTGTAAATGTAGAGCGAATCACCGTGGATAGCCATGTTCGAAGCCGGAATGTTCATCGCCTCGGCCACCTGATAACGTCCGCCGTTGGGTTCCAGCCGGTAGAGGTTCGACGGAACGTCGTCGTAATTGCCCCGCGAGGAGACCCACAGGTTACCGTAGGCGTCGGCCTTGATACGGCTAAGATTGATTGCTACGTCGATTTTATACATTTGACGCATGGTTTCCAGTTCGATGACCGAGACCGTCGAGTCGTAGTTCGGGGCGCGGTAACCGCCCGAGTTGGCGACGTAGGCGCGTCCGCCGATGATGGCCAGTTCATCGGGCTGGTAACCCACGGTCACCTGGCCGACGATCTTATAGGTGTCGAGATCCACCTTGAAGACCGCGCCCTTTTGGGCGTTGGGATCCATCGCCACGGGCCCGACATACGCGCTAACGTAGGCATATTTGCCCTTGAACCGGATGTAGCGGCAGTTTGGAATGTCGATCTGCGTGATGCGCCGCGCCGTGTAGGCGTCCATCACCTCGACCTTGTGCGAACAGTTGATGACAGCGAACAGCCGTCCGTCGTAGATCTGGATGTCGTTGCCCACGTCACCCAACTCCTTGACGACGTTGGGGTTCTTCTCGGCGTAAATGCCCCGGGCGTAGACTGCCGTGCGGTAGTCGAGGTAGTCGAGGTCAGCTTGTTGCTGCCCATGTTGCCCTCATTGAGCAGATACATGCCGATCGGATCGGCGTCGGGATCCTCGCCGAATGGCAGCACCTCGTATTCGGTGGGGTTCACCAGTTCGATCTTCCGGCAGCCGGCGGCGAGGCAGCAGCCGGCCAAAACGATGAAGAGATACCTTTTCATGGCTCGCGGAGGTAGAGATCGACGCTGACGACGAACCGGAAGTTGGTCTTCGGCATCGGATAGTTGAGCACCACGTCGTAATCCTGTCCGAAAAGATTGTTAACCTCGGCCGTGGCCTTGAGGGTTCGGGTGCGGATCTTGAAGTCTTTTGCAGCGAGAGGTCGCTCGTGTACCACGGCTGGGTGTGGTTGCGCGGGATGTTCTCCTGCTGGTTGTAGCGCTGGCCCGTGTAGATGAAGCTGTAATTGAGCCCCCACCCCTTGTAGAACAGCGCGAGGATGGCCGAGCCGCTGTGCCAGGGGATGTAGGGAATCTGGTCACGGTAGTAGGTGTCGGCCGGGTCGGTGATGTCGATGGCCTTCTGATAGGTGTACTGGAACTTGGTCGTCACCTCCAGCTTGCCGAGCGTGAACAGGGCGTTCAGCACGGCGTCCACGCCCTTGATCTCCACTTCGCCCAGATTGAGCATCGTCCAGCGGAACTGCTGTCCCTTGGGATAGGCGATGATTTTATCTGTGATTTTGTTGTAGTAGGCGTCGACCGAAACGTCGAGCATCCGCATGAAAGGCGATTTCTCAAAATTGCGCGTGTATTTCAGGCCGACGTTGAATTGTTCGGCATATTCGGGCTTGAGGAAGGCGTTGCCCATGTCCGTATAGTAGAGGTCGTTGAAGGTCGGCATACGGAACATCCGTTTGTAGAAGGCGCGTACAGAGAGGTCGTGGTTTTTCAGCACTTTGAACGATCCGAAAAACGCAGGGGTAGCCACAGCCTTGTCGGGCCGGGCTTCGAAACGCTCGACTTTTTCGTGGACAAAATACCCCAGTACGCTGGCCTGCATCTTTAGCCGGCCCCATTCGAAAGCCGTGGCCAATGCCGCCATGTGGGTGTAGCGCGTCGGGAAGGGGAAGGTGCCGTCACCCTCGGTGGGCATGTAGAAGGTGGCGTCGAGCGTGTTCCACTGGAAGTCGTAAGCCAGCGACACCTCCCAGTGTTCGAAGATGTTGTAGAGGTTGGCGCACGAGAAGTAGAATTCCTTCTGTTTGTAGGTGTTCTTGGTTTGGATCAACTTGGCGTCCTGATTCTCGTAATGGGTGTAGTCGGCGGCGTACTTGGTGTTGAACAACGTGCGGAATTTCTTCGACCAGCGGTTGGTCAGCGTTCCCTGGATGAACGAGTTGGTGTCCCACAGCCGCTCACCATGGCGGAAGACGTTGTTGACGATGGCACCCGGGATGCCGCGTTCGGAGTTGTAGGTGTAGGCCCGCACGGTCCATTGTCCGTCGGCCATCTTGCCGTGGAGTCCGGCCTCCATGCGCGTAGCGTTGATGTCGCCGTTCTGTCGGTAGGCCGTCGTGTCGTAGGCGATCTCGCCCAGCGTGTTGCGGCGGCGGTAGCGGAATTTGTACCGGCCGGTGGCGTTGGTCCACTCGCCGCTGAACGACGAGCTGACGGCGTCGGAGATCTTATACTCGTAGCGCATCGAGGGATTGATGAGCCCGAACGAGCCGGTCTTCATCGTGGCCTTGAAATTGGCCCGCTTGCCCTCCTCGAAGCGGGGGCGCCGCGTATGATGTAGATGGTTCCCGAGGCCCCGAAATCCTTGGCCGACTGGAAAATGTCACTCTTCTGTCCGTTATAGAGCGATATTTCCTCCACGTCGTCCAGCGAGAAGCGCCCCAGATCGACCTGCCCGTTCTGGGCGTTGCCCAACTGGATTCCGTCGTAGAAGACCGCCATGTGGTTGGTGCCCATTGAGCGGATGTTGACGGTCTTCAGTCCGCCTACACCTCCGTAGTCCTTGAGCTGCACGCCCGCGAAATAGCGGATGGCGTCGGCCACCGAAAGACTGTTCAGCCGTTGCAGGTCGACCTCCTTGAGGACCTGTGCGGGGATGACTTCGCGGTATTTGGGAATGACGGGGGTGCCGACGATGATGACCTCGTTGATTTTCTGGATACTGTCCAGTTTTCCGACGTAACGCCGGTTCGTGGTGGAATCGGCTTTATCGGATGCCTGAACTGCTGTGGAAATTCCCCCCCCCGCAATAAATGCGAGACATAGGATCGAAAGGTAGAATTGCTTCATTATGCGCTTGGTATCAATAGTTTGTTCGGTAACCATTGATTCCACAGCCGCAATGCAACGAAACAAAATGAAAAAGTGCTTTACATGCATTATCGATTCACGCCCATTCTCCGCAGGCTGCGAAACCAATCTGTCATGCAAGGCAGGTCTTCTGACTTATTCCGGTTACGACGCCTTCCCGGTTTTCACCAGTGGCTGAGATTGTCGATCCCTCATGTGTCCGTTTCCGGACAGGAACTTACAGCAGCGGGAACTGTTGCCGACTTTCACGGCATTCCCTTTTAATCGATCGGAGGCCATATGGCCTTCTTTCCGAACCTTTGCGTGGCAAAGATACAAAATTTACCAGTAATAAAAAATGTTTTTATTTTTTATTAGTCTGTGTCGTTTTATATTGGTCGCTCTGTTTATACCAATATGTAGCTTCGCCCCGCCATTCGTTCCGATCTCTATATAAATACCCGGTTGCCAATATTGTCAAAATTGATAATACGGTTAGAAATACGATTGTTCTCAGAACGATAGGTGGTTGTTTGAGATAGCGTATCTGGGTTTTCATTTCCCATAATGTATTGTTGGCGAGCTTTTCGAATTTCGTCGTATCAACTTCGTTCTTGAATTCGGATAAAGACTTTTTGAAACTTAGAACTTCAGTAATTATTGTTCGATTCTCCTTGTCGATCACCTCCAGTCTCCCCGCTAACTGCGCCAGCAACGCGTTGTATCTGTCGGTAAATTCCTGCATCTGCTCGGTTTTTGCTCCGGACAAGGCCGTATTCCGTTGCAGTTGTTCGAGCTGCTGTGCGATCTGCCCTTGCGAGCGTTCCGCGGCCTCTATCAGCCGTTCGATCCGTTCCAGCTGCGTATTCTCCCAACCTGCGTTCCCTACGCCGCCTGCTTTGGCGTTTTTAATGGCTTTGACAAGTGTTTCCTTGAGGTCTTCGTACATCTCGATTGAGAGGTCGATCTTATTTTTGTCGTTCATGGCTTTCCGGTTTTAAGGTTATATTTTCATTTTGGCTCTTCTTTTCTGTTCTTCCATCCTGCGGCGGCGTTCCATTGCGGCTATGGCCATCGCTGCAGCAGCGGCATCGAGCAGTGCCGTGATTCGTGCTATATGCTCTTCGGGACTTTCTCCCGGCTTGCGCTGTAACTGTGCGGCCGATACTCCGACCGGCGAACTGGCCGGCGGAAGCGGAATCGCGTCGATCTTTCCGCCGGGGCTAGGCGCCGCAGGCTCTTCGCGCGTACCGCCGCCCATGCCGCCGAACAACCCGGCAAATGCCGAACGGTAATTG
>ERZ860009.712-NODE-712-length-13439-cov-2.026823_pt1 | contig 13439 bp, 19 predicted proteins | sample MGYA00510114_ERZ860009 | MGnify/ENA primary metagenome ERZ860009 (study PRJEB30046, sample SAMN00715177) | human gut metagenome | study: EMG produced TPA metagenomics assembly of the A metagenome-wide association study of gut microbiota in type 2... | reverse complement strand
AGAAAGTGCCGGAACTCCGAAAAGTACGGTATCAATTTCTTTTCAGACTATAAAACAAAGACCGAGAGTTTTATCTCCCGGTCTTTGTTAATAGAAATCTCTTTTTTTAATATTCATCATTTGTGATAAATATTTCTACTCTCCTATTTTTAGCACGCCCAGCTTCACTTGTATTGTCTGCAATGGGTTCGCTATATCCTTTCCCGTCTTCTGTTATGTTGTTTGTTTCTATGCCAGCGGTTCTAAGGTAATTCCCTACTGCTGCTGCTCTATTTTTAGAAAGTATGATATTGTATTGTTTTTCTCCTATATTGTCTGTATGCCCAATTATTTTAATCTTAGTATTGGGTATTTCAGTAATGATATTACATAGGTTAGAAAGCATTTTTTGAGCTTCTTCATTTAATTCATATGAATCAAATTTGAATAAGATTTCACTTTGAGCTGTTGCTTTAAACTGTTCTTTCCCATTTTTATCCTTATAGCTGGAGATTGATAAGCCATCAATAGCTTTTAGTTTATTTCTTCTAGCTTCTATCTTTTCTTGGATAGCTTTATCTCTTTCTTCCTTAACTAATTTTGCACTTCCACCAACTATTGAAGCGGTTGAATAGTTGCTATTATTTTCTATCATGTCTTTTTCTTTGTCGCTTAGTTCAGCGTTACTGAAAGTTATCATATGCGTTGAAGTACATGCGGTAAAAAATGTAATAACGAAGGCTGCTAGTATAATTATTTTCTTTTTCATGATTATCTTATTGCTATAATAGGTCTGATTTTAAATGAATTTCTTTTGCTTGTACTGGTTGCTCTTCCTTTTGTTAATGAAGAAATTAGTGCAAACACTTTAGGAGTATCTTTTCCTGCTCCATCTTCTGTAGAACTCCAGTACCAACCATCAAAGTGCGTTCCTCCAATGATTGAGAAAGAAGAATATACCTTTTCAAGATTATTAGAGATTGCTTTGTTTTGTGCGATAGAGCCAATAAACCAACCTGTAACACCTTTTGGCGCATATTCTATAGCTTTTTGAGCTGCTGGATAAGCTAAGCTATCCTTTATAGCAAAGTTCATTATTGCGGCAGTATTAGCTGCTCCATCAAAGCTGTTTTCATCTTCCGAAACATTAGCTATATCCTCGTCTGTGTCTATTAAAGGATTTTCTTCTAAATCTTCTAATGAAACGGCATAAGCGGTTTCTTTTATATCAGGATTATTCCCATCATTACACCAAAATACAACTCCAATGGCTTCTTTTTCATTGGGTGAAAAAAGCGAGGGATGCACTATACTTCCATCACTACATAAGATACTACCTGGCTGTAATGATGTGTCTATAATATCTTCGTGTTTTGTACATGATGATATTACCCCTATAATGGATAATAGAATTATATATATTTTTTTCATACTTAATTATTTATTGGAAATTTGACACCTACTAATAATCCATTTCGGAAATGGTCACGTGTCCAGAAGACAAAATCATTTTTTTGCATTACAAAGACTTGCATTCCATTTCTAAATGAATAGCTATATTCTAAACCTATATCAATGGAAGCCTGAAACCCTTTTCTGTTAGCTCCTAAATCTGCTCCAAACCTCCATCTTAAATTACTGTTTTTGCCTCGTGAGATTGTAGGTTTATATGCTGCACCTATGCCGAATGTTTTATAGCTCCAGAAACTATCAGAGCATACCTTATTACATACCGGGCATTTATCATATGCTGTAGCTAAATCAATATATAGTTCATAAGCATTGTGATATTTACCTTCAAACTCCAGCCCTACAACTGCATTGACGGTATTTTTCCATTGCCAACCTCCTGAAATATTAAAAAACTTATCACCATCACCAGCCATTGACTTTAGGGAAATAAATGAAATCATAATAAGAAATATAATTTTCTTCATTGTGTTATTATTTAATATTGTTAGTTTCATTTTTTTTCTGTGGATTCATACATGATTTTCGAAAAATCAAGACGCCCTTTGTTAATTAGAAATTTTATAGGAATGCCATCATCATAACTATCATATAAGGATTCTTCATCATTCTCTTTTTTATATTCGATTCCAAGAACAAAAAACCATTTTTCTGTAATTGTTCCACTTGCCATATTACATTATCGAAATAGTGAAGTAGGATAAATTGGGATGTATTAGGGGAATATTTTCCTTCTGTGAACAAATAGAAGAATTCTTTAGTATATAGCCTTCCTAAATATGTGGTTAATTCATTTTTGATTCCAGTGAATTCCGAACCAACATTTAAGGTATGACACTCATTCAATCCTCTTATAAATATTTCAGTTTCCCTATCACGCTTTAGCATTTCTGACAAAATACTTATATCAGGATTACATACGGTTGCTATGATGTAAGCAAGATTACAATATTCTTTAGGATAGTGTTTGCAGTAATAGTATATGGTTGCTGCAAAAATATTTTCCGCTGTCATTTTGAAGTATAAATATTCATCCCATTTATAAGTTTCTCTATACTGCATTCCACTCTTCTCAATAGCAAGAAATATATCTTTGGATATTTCTATAGCTTTGGGAATACTATTTATTTTCTCTTTATCAATGGGGTTGTCAAAATAGAAATCCTCGTTCCAGTTAATGGAACGTAATTTATAACCAAGACTTGGGGTTATAATTGGAGTTACTTCTTTTTTCTCATTGAGAATATTCATATGTTTTATTTTTAATTATTAAAACCAGAATTTATATATAGCAATTAAAATTAAAAAACCGAGAAGGAGTATCTGTGTTAACAAAATACCTCGCTTTAAAATGTAATATTCTTCTCGCTTCTTGGATTCTTCTTTTAATGTTTTTATTAGTTCTTCTATAGACATCTCAAGTTGGCTGCCTTTTTCCATAGCATTTTCTATGCGCTTTGTATAGGCTTCGACACGTTTCAATTCTTGATATACCAGTTCTACCGCAAGCTGCGGGTTTACTTTCGGCGTGGTGTCTTTCCTTTTCCGTGGGCTGTACTGTCCCTGCTTAACGGGGGAAGCGGTTGCCTCTGGGCGTGAGTTTGTTTCCATATTAATTCCTGTTTTTATTTATTCGGTAAAAGCATCTGCATGAAGAATGTCTGCATAATCAATTCTTAATGTTATAGTACGTCCTGAAATCTGTTTTTCAGATATTTCTATGGTAAGGACTTTTTCGTCTGGAAAAGTAAATTTTTCAAATACAAAAATATTCCGATAATTTTTCTTGAAAACAAGATTCTTATTAACTTGCATCAATGGAAGTATTTCTATAGATTGAAAATTAGTAGCCTTTGTTTGTTTTTTATCTTCGATTTTAAAGCGTATTTGGTCTATATCATATCGTATTTTTGTTTTATTAATCATAGAAATATCAATAAAGAAATACTTGTCTAATGTGTAGATATTGTTTAGCACAATTTTCATTAGGTTACTTTTGCTGGAAACATCATAGAATTTATTTTTGCTGATAAACATTCTATGTGCGTAATCATACATTTGTGCTTTGGTTAAGTTCACTTCTGGATTCATATAGCTACGTAAATCAGCATAAGGGATATTAAAGCGAGTGTATGCTTTTGCTAAATCGTTACTATATACTAGCATATATTGTACGAAAAATCTTTCTGTAACAATGGTGATAACTCCACTAGCTCCTTCTTTTGTGGGTTTTATTCTAAGAGAGTTACCAGTAGGAATATCGCCAACAATATCATTGACTGATATATCAACATATTTTATATCTTCCATAGCTATAAAATGCGTTGAAACATCTTTGTTGACGTATATAACCTTTAGTTCTTCTGGGTTTTCACCTGCAAGCTCGATGTTTTCTCCAATAGGGGTGTTCTGTGCATTTCCTGTAATAACAGAAACCATTGTGCATAATGCAATAAAAATCTTTCTCATATTATTGTTCTTTATCTTTGTTGTTTACTAAAAAAACTTGTGTATTATATTTTAATTTGGCTTTGTTTTTTTTGATGTTTTTGGAAAGAGCTTGGGTTGTACTACGGTAAGCATCTTGTAAAGCACCTAAAGCGAATTGTTCTACTCCTTCTGATTGGCTGTTCATTTGTATAGTTTGGCTTCCTATTTGCGCTCCAACATCTTTACTCAAATCTCTAAAAGCTGATGAAGGAACAAAGAAACCTTCTTGTCCGTCATTATCATATACGGATAAATCTACTTTCATTTGTTTGCCATCAACCATTATAGAGGAAATATTAATGTGTACTCTTTGGGCTTTAAAGCCAGATACATTCCCATATAGGTAAGTGCCTTTAGTTAAAAGAGCGTCATTAATCATTATATCATCTAGAAGCCGTATGCGTACTCGGCTACCATCTGTTACTTTTAGAGTTTCATCTAATATAGCTGTGATTAGTGAAGTTTTTTGTTCTTTCCCTACAGTATTAAAATATACTTCTGCGGGATTTTTCGCTTTTACAACTTCTATAGCCTTTTCTTTTGGCTTTTCATCCTGTTTTTTTTGAGGTGTTCTAGGACGTGGATTTTGCAATGAATCTATATAAGCCATTTGCATTTTAAAAAGCTCCATTTCTTCTTGCATCTTGGATTTTTCAGGAGCTTTTCTAGTTTCTATTTGACTTGATTCATCTATAGTAGGAAATCCTTTTATTTGTTGTTCCAATTCCTTTTCTCGGATTCTAGAAGCTTGATTTAAACTGTCAATTTGCCTTATTTCATCATTGGAGTAAAGAGAACCAGAACTTTCAATTTCGCTAACTTCTTCTTCTTTATCTATGGTTTGTATTGATGAATAATCAGAAGATTTATTGAAAGCTCCTTTGAGTGATTCAAATTTACTTTTTATCTCTCTTTTTTCTAAATTAGCATCAGGAATATCAAGATTTAATTCTTCCGTTTCTACTAATGTAGTTTCTTCTGCTGGGGCAGAGTTTATCATATCCTTAACTAGCCATCCTATCCCTAGAATAAAAGGTAGGATGAGTATCGGAATGATGTACTTAGGCTTTTTAATATCAATCTGTTTCATACGCTATTTATTTAATTTATTGTATAAATTTTTTATTCGTATAGTGTCTTCTGGAGTTAATTTCCCATTTTTTCTTAGCTCATTAATTTCATTTTGCATTTTAATCACTTCTAACAAGTCGTGAACTCCTACTTGTTTTTTTTGTAGGGTACTATCAATGTTAATTTGTACTTTGCTTTTTTCTTCGTTGAAAACTTGCATTGGCTTTCTTTCTGGACGCATTACTAATGATAGAATTGTGACGAAAGAAAGGAATGAAATCGTAATTCCAAACATAGCTTTACGGTGTATATCAGCCCACGCCAATAAGCGTTCACAAGCGTTATTAACTCCGAACTTTTGAAATATTTTAGTAAGAAGAACAACTGTAGCTTGCTCGGCTTTAGTCTTGATACTTTCTTTTCTATCATTCTTTTTATGTTTAAACAGTTTCATTAGAAATTCTTTTTTACTTTATAATCTAGGTCTTTGTTGAGTATCGTTTTCCAATCTGTGATAATAAGTCCATGAGGATTATTTTCAGTGCGTGGAATTTGTCTTAATTTCCCTGTAGTTACAAGTTGCCTTTTTAGAATAGAGGTTTCTCGCTCTATACGTTGGATGCCATAGTACTCAAAAGATAGGTTGTTCATGTCCACCTTGATACTATCTGTCATAATTGTTACTGTTGCAGAACTCGCTAATATGGTGTTGAAATATCCTTTTTCTTTTAAATTATTATATTGTTTTAATCCGCTATCATCAATTAGATACATGGCTTTTTCCATGTTGTATTTTATAAATTCATCGTCTGGTGGTAATGTGAAAAATAAAGTGTGGAATAGATTTATGTGGCTCTTACATTCGACTTCCAAGTTGACTTCTGTACCAGTTTGTTTTACTAGTACAGGGACATCATTATCCAAAACATATATTTTTTTTCTTTCAGCTTTTACTAAAGAGAAACAAAAGGCTAGTACCATACCTGAAATAACTATACTAGTTGCAAAACAGCCAATGGATAAAATTCCGGCTAATTTGATTTTATTTTCTAAGTTTTTAATAATCATGATTATGTGAATTTAAAATTTAATGAATCTTTTTACATAGCTGCACTGGCTCCACCTGTAGCCGGAGCTGCTACAGCTTTGGTTGCGATGGCTGCTCCTCCAACCATGCCTCCTACTGCTTGCCCTACTCCAGTTGTACTTACAATCCATGTAGAAACAAAAGGTATTGTAAGCATGGCAAATGCTCCAAGTAATGCTGTAAGAAGGAAGCTATTGACACCTCCAGAGGTCATTCCGACATACATGACAAATGCAGCTTCATTTCTAAGCGCATATTCTAAAATTTCAATTTCTCTTTCTATCCCATATTGCATTACTACTAAAGAAATTGATAATACTATATATGCAATACATGAATATAAACTAACACTGACAAAACGAGCTATCCATTGTATATAAGCATCCCGAAATGCAGGTAAAACAGAGAATGCAAAAGCTAGTGGACCAAGAATAACTAATATTCCTGTGAATATGATTTGTAGGAAAAAGACAAAATAGGTACATACTTGCCAAAAAGTAACGACAATAAATTCAATGATATTAAACATTATCATTTTAACCTTAGCGACTACATATACATATAATCCAGCTATCTTGTCTCCAATAGCTGAGAAGTCTATACTAAAATCATACCATTTCTTATCCTTAACTTCATTTTCGGCTCTTTCAACTTCTAATGAAGTATGTAATAACTCTACTGCTACGCTATCAATGAGTGCATATCTATTACGAGAAAGTAATTCTACTTCTTCTATCTGATTCGTAAACATAGCCTTGCTTCGTGCTGTTAATAACTCTCCGGGATAACTGATTAGATTAATAAAGGGAATCCAGAACATAAGAACCAATCCCAGTGCGAATGGACGCAATAACGGGATAATCTCTAATTTTTTATCTCCACTCATCATTTTGAAGCTTTCTACTCCAAAATATAACAACATAAAGATTGCTGCCAATGCTTGTGCATCCGCAATAAATTCTCCGAATAGAACAGTTGTTTTATCTCTTAGTCCATCAAATAATTCAAATAAGAATTTATCTATTAACTCATTCATGGCTCATTATTGTTTTATTTATATTATTCAATCTTGTTATTAATGAAAGAACCTCTATTAGTTCTTTATCAAAATCTAAATAGGCTTCCCTTTTTTTAGAGTTACTCATATGTGAATCATGGATTATATCTATGTTCTTTTTTATTCTAGTAACTTCATCAGTTATAACTTCAACATGTTCTTTATTACCGCCATTAGAAGAATATTCGACAAGTTTTTTATTTATATCATTAAGAATATCATTTCTACGATTTTTAGTTAAAGTATATTGATAATCAATTTCTTTATCTCCAAATTTGAAGAGTTCCTGTCTATATATGGTATCAACATTATACCCTTCTTTTTCTGTTTCTGATTTATTGTACTCTACGGCTGCCATCATGGGAATTTCTTGTAACTGGAAATTACGTCTATCTTCCTTCCCGTATTTGTCGTGTAACCCTAAGCCCGGCAAAGGAATTTTAATACCCAAAACCTTTTTATACCATATCCAGTAATGATACCATTCTGGTTGTAGTCGTACTCTATCCATAAATTCCATATTATTAAGTACGCTCCATTTCCCTTTATCCTTTACAGGCATTTGGGAATAGATATTAGAAGTACCAATAATCAACATTAGGGAAAAAAATAAAAGCACTCTTTTCATATTATCTTTTAGGTTTTACTTTATAATTCTGTAATAAATCATCAACTAATTTTGAACGATTATCTTTGTATTTAAATACCCCCGGAGCTAATGTTTGTAATACTCCATTTCTTTTTGCTGTTTTCATCTGTCGGCATACAGCGTATGCTATACCTCTCATGTTTCTTAGTTCATTAATAACATACTTAAGCAAGTCTATTCTTTGCTTATTATCCATAAGGTTTACATCTGTCCCGACAATAGCGACCTGATAAATGTATTGTGTCAAATCCGCAGTGCGATTAACTAATTCTAGCTCTGTTTTTGCTGACACCAATAATAAAGCCGGGTCACCTACAGCAAGTTCAACCATTTGTTTTTGTATTTACCAATATCTGCTGCAATATCAGTGCAGTAGATAATATCTTTTCCTGTTTTTATGATGGCTTCTACAGATTTTAGGCTATTATAAAATTTGCTTTGGAAAAATTCAATCTGAACCATTTTTTCACTGATTTGTTTTTGTATAAGGCTTATTTGAGCTTCATTCTCTTTCACTTTAGAGAATGAAGTATGTTGCACCTTATGATTAGCTATAAGTGTTTCCATACAGGTTATATCCAAGACTGCCTTTTGCGAATATGCAACTTGGGTTAAAGTAGATGCTACCACTAAAATAAATAGGATTTTCTTCATGATATTATCTTTAACGGTTTGTAATCCATTTGTATTTATCTAGGATATACTTATATAATGGTTGTTCCCCTATGATGTTAAGTATATCTTTTAGGCTTCCATCATCGGAGTGATACCCTAGTACCTTATTAACTTGTAAAACCCAATCCATATTTTTTAATTTGGAAGATTTTAGGTCTATTATAAAATTATCCAATCCTGTTTGGAAACTACCATAAATGATATGATAATATCCAACAGCATCTTTTTCAATTCGTTCTGTAGTAAATGTGAAATATTCGTGTAGAGAAACCTCTACTCCAAATACATTTCCATAATTTCCTCTTTTTATAAATACTTCATTAAACCGATTACGGTTTTCTTTATTGGGAAGTTGATTTATGGTAAATATTTGCTTTTGATTTACTTCCGTTAGGGATAAAAGATTTGCTATTTCTTGATATTTGTCTATAAATTTACTTTGGTCTAATAGGCATATAATATCGGAGTTGCTGATTATAGAGTTTTTGACTACAGGATTACTAATTATGTCCTCCAGTTCTTGAGTAACAACCATTGCCATACCCCAAAATTTACGAACTGTTTTATACAAATAGAGTATATAGCCAGCCATCATAGGGCTAGCTATGGCTTTCCATGCTTCTTCAATTATTAATGCCTTTCTGTTCTTTTTTAATCTCATTTTTTGAATAAAAACGTCCATAATAATTAAGGTTACTATTGGGAATAATTCAGGGTCATCTTTAATTGCATCAATTTCAAAAACTATAAAGGGTTCTTCAAAAAGGGAAGTGTCAAAATCCTCATTAAGAGTTTTTTCTAACTGTCCTCCTTTATAGAATTTTTTTAATAGAAACTTATAGTTAGTAATATCAAAATCAATTTTGTTCTCTTTGCAAATGATAGGTATAATGCGTAGGGAAAATTCGTAGAAAGAGTTAAAAGATAAGCTTTCAACTTTTATTTCTTTCAATATATCTTCCTTCTTTTGGATTCGTCTTTCTATTATAGAAAGTAATCTAGTTTCATGATTATCAAGCTCTTGGCGTGTAAAGCCTTTTTCGATGAGAATGTTTTGTATCGCTTTTTCTGCGTTGGTTTTTTCTCCGCCTTCTCCTTTTTCTACTAGTTGCTGTAATTTCTCTATTTTTTCGGAAAGTATCTTGCGTTCTTCTTTTTCCCTTTCGTTTTCAAATTCTTCTTCATTGACTTGAAATTCGAGTAGTAAATTTTCACGTATGGCTTCTTTTTCCGCATCTGAATAACCATTAAAGGGATGAAAGTAGAAAGAATAGTATTTTTCTATGGTAATATCCATAATTTCTTCTTCTTGCTTTTTGACCTCACCATTTGCACCTTTCCATATCAGGAAAATTAATGATTTAAGAAAGTTTTTCTTTTCTACATTATACTCTTCTTCAGTAATTCGGAAAGGATTCATAGATATAGGCTTGCTTTCAGAATAAGTAATGTATTTGCCATGATAGTATTCGCACATTCCTGAATAACTATGCCCTGTATCTACCAATACAATATCAGTGTTATCTAAAACCCATTGTCTTACTTTGGAGTTGACATAGAAAGACTTACCAGAACCACTTGGACCTAAAACAAAGAAGTTGGAGTTATTTGTATATTTTTTCTCACCTTCTTTCCCGGACATATCTATTCCAACAGGCAATCCTTGTCTGTCAGTAAAATAAGTAAGAAAAGGGCTGTTTTCTGTTACTTGTAATTTTTCCTTAAACAAAAGACAAATTGCAGCATCGGAAGTTGTTAGAAATTTGTCATAACTGTTTAGGTTGATTGCGTTTCCTGGCAGTGCACATTCGAATAATTCTAATTGGTTGAAGCATTGTTTATTAATAATAATGCCACAATCAAAAAGAGATGTTTCAACATAGTTGATAGCCTTACTAATATCATCAAGACCAGCAAGAATGATATTATAATGTGCATATACAAGCATTTGCCCTTCTCTGGCAATATCCGACTGCACTCGTTCTATGTCTTCTACACATAAATCATTTGCAGGGTCAGGCATTCCTTTATGTTTTTTCTTTTTGCCTTCTAATTTGTTTGCTTCGTTTCGTTGGTCTGGAATATTTATTACTTGATTATAGATAATTGTGTCTATACTTGGTGTATCATGCAAAAAAGAGAGTAAGTCAACAGGAAATCTTAGCCCAATATTGACCTCTTTATATGGTTTTATAATAGAAGGAAAATTAACTTCGTCAATATCTACAAGAGAAATGCACTGTACGTTTTTTTCTCCAATTATAAGATTTTCTTCTCTTGCTTTGATATTTTTTAGGCTTACTGTTTGCTGATTGAAATTGATAGATAGAAATCTTTTTATATATATTTCTATTTCATTTTCATTTAATAGTTTAGCTCTTATTCCTTTATTAGCGAATAGTCCTAATACTTTTGTGATGTTTCTAATAAAAGTATCAAACCTTCGAGGGTCAAAAGAAAAGAATTTAGACCTTTCTACTTCTCCTGTAATAACAAGATAAGTAGAAATATCAGTATATATTCGTCCTTTAAAATGTTCAAAATAACGATTTGATAAATAGTCGTTCTTCCTATTCTGGGGTGGTAAAAATGATTTTTTACATAGAATATCCTGTTTTTGTATTGTATATCCAGTTCCTAATACTTTGAGGATATTAGTAAATAAGTGGTGAAAATCATAGTAAGCATCCAAATCTGCTGAATACTGTATTATAGGATTTTCACATTTAATGATAACAGAATAGTCGCCCCTTCGGTTATAAAATATAGGAGTATTGTCTATTGTTTCAATACCAATATAAGGAGCTTCAAATTCACTTTTCTTTTTCATAAGCTTTATTTTTTTCTATCTCTTATAAAAGTGCGTGATACTATATATATGCCTTTTCGTTTATCTTTCCTGTGAAGCCCTTTTCTTTGTAATTGCGATGTTATTCCTAACCCTCCAAACATAACTATTACAAGAGTTATACCTCCCCACATAAAAGAAGCCAGAGTAGAAACAATAGCACATAAAAGTAAAGCACTAATAATACAAGCTCCACCGATATATATGAACTTGCCTTTAAATCCTTTGAAAATAAGGGGCTTTTGTAGCCCCTTATATACATTGTAACTTGGATACTCTTTCGACATATTAGATTCCGAAGAATGCTTTTACGACAACACCTGATACAACCAGAAAGATACATGACCCCATCCAGCCCATAACAGCCTTTTGTACATTTGGTCACCAGAGTTCCATTTTAAATAAACTCGCACTGCTCCAACTAATCCTACTAGACCTCCTAGTATCATCATCATGTTTCCTAGGGGGTCCATGTAGGTTGCAAGTTCAGAACTAGCTGCATCAATTCCCGCAGCACCTTGTGCAAAAGTGTTAGTTACTACCATTATGCTAATGGCTAAAGCGAATGCTCTTTGAGCAATTTTTGAAAAAAACTTTTTCATTTGAATAAAAATTAGTTGTTTATTTGTTAAAATTTACGTGTGAAAACATGCTTTTCCCTTTAGCAAGAAGTTGTTCCATTGGAATACCTTGTGTTTCAACTTCCATTTCAATAGATTCATTTACAGATACATAATTCTGTTCAGATTCTTTTTTTTCATCCTCTTTTTCGTATGAGCCTGTTTCAAAATCTTCATCTACAACTTTGTGAGGTATTTCTTCTTCCTCTCCTATTGAAATAATTTCTTCTTCTTCACCTGTATTGGTTTTGCTTTGCTTTAGGAAAGCATCATACAGGATGTTTGCAGCGTAGTAAACTACATAAATGGCAAATACAGCCATGATAAATTGTGAATAACTCATATTCTTAAATTTAAAAGTTTCATTAATCGACCCTTTTTCTGTACTTTTGATTTATAATAGTACTAGAGGTAATAACAGGGGAAAAAGCCCTAGTTTAAAATAGTTTCGCGAATAGTTGAATTTATGAAACTTGGATTTAAATAAAATGGAGATAATAGGCTACGCTCGTGTTTCAACGAGGGAACAGAATTTAGATTTGCAGCTAGATGCTTTAAAAGAAGCCGGATGCAAACTTATATTTGAGGAAAAAGTATCAGGAGTAAAGGATAGACCCGAATTAGATAAAGCCCTTGCATATTTGCGAGAAGGTGATACTTTTGTTATCTGGAAGCTAGATAGATTAGGACGTTCTTTGAAAGATTTAGTTTATATAGTTGATTGTTTGCAGAAAAGAAAAGTTGCATTCAAAAGCATAGTTGATGGTATTGATACTAATAGTGCTCTAGGAAGATGTCAATTTGGAATTTTTGCTTCATTGGCTGAATATGAACGTGAAATAATAGTAGAACGAACTAGGGCTGGATTACAAGCTGCAAAAGAACGAGGGAAACTTACGGGACGACCTATAGGGTTATCGGAAGATGCAAAGAGAAAAGCTATAGCAGCAAAGCGTTTATATGAAAATCGGGATTATTCTATAGATGAAATATGTAGAATTTTACACATTGGAAGTAAGGCTACTTTGTATAGGTATTTACGTTATGAAAAAGTAAGATTGATGAATAGAAGAAATAAATAGGGCGTTACCTTTCAGGTCGGGCTTTTCGCTGCAAGTCCTCGCTACGCTGTGGGCTTTCCGCTGCAATCCCTAACGCATTTTCCCCACCCACCCTTCTAAGGTATATCCAATGCTTTGCTTTTTTCACCGCTTCTATGAAGCACCTACAAAAGCAAGGCATTGGATATTCGGTTTTATAGACTTCATGTTCCCTAAAGGGAATATTCCGTTTATAAAACCTTATCTCTCACCCAAAATATATAAAACTTTAGGGAAAAGATAATACGTTAAAAATCAGCTAGTTATAAACTATTTTTAACAAAAATAATTGTCTTATTATTTGCGACATTTATAGAAAATTACTATCTTTGAGTATTGAAAATAAAGAGATAAATAAACTTTAAAGCTGGTTTGGCTGCCAGTATAAAGAAC
>ERZ860009.711-NODE-711-length-13457-cov-1.628638_pt1 | contig 13457 bp, 12 predicted proteins | sample MGYA00510114_ERZ860009 | MGnify/ENA primary metagenome ERZ860009 (study PRJEB30046, sample SAMN00715177) | human gut metagenome | study: EMG produced TPA metagenomics assembly of the A metagenome-wide association study of gut microbiota in type 2... | reverse complement strand
CCCCCCGGCGCCCAAGTGAAACTTTGGCATTAGTTACTGCGAGTTCGAGCCACTTTCTGCGAATATTCTGAGGCCGATAGATGACATTTACTTTCTTGCCGGCAATCGTATTGAGAAGCTCTTCAATTCGAGGAGAACGCTCCTCCAGATTTATAATGACAACAGGCGGCACATCCATCTGCGTGTAGTGATGGGTAATAAAGGCCTCAAGGACTTCCTCAAGCTCCGGCAATTCAGCATTCCGGCCTAAGGACGGGAAAGATGCCTTGTCGCCGAGATGGCGGCCGCCGCGAACCATCGCTAAGTTCACGCATACTTCGCCTTGAGAGGCGACAGCGGCAATGATATCTGCGTTAGCATCCGGCGTAGCTTCCATAGACTGCTGATGAACGACATTGGAAATCGCAGCCAAGTGGTCTCTCATTACTGCGGCCCGTTCAAAATCGAGTTTCTGCGAGTACTCGTTCATTCTGCGGGTTAAGTCTTCCTGAACCTTTTGAGAATCTCCCCTAAGAAATTCTTTTGCCAGATCCACCGATTTCCCGTATTCCTCGGGAGAAACTTTTTTGCAGCATCCGCCGCTGCAGCGGCCGATCTGGTAAAGCAGGCAAGGACGGGAACGGTTATTGAAAACGGAAGCCTCGCAGGTTCTCAGCTGAAAAACCTTCTGAAGCAACAACATGGTGTCTTTTGCAGCATTCGCATTTGGGTATGGACCAAAATATGAATTTCGCTTATCGAGTGCGCCTCGGTAATAAGACAATCTCGGGTACTCTCCGGAACTTAATTTCAGGTACGGATAGGACTTATCGTCACGAAAAAGAATATTGAACCGCGGATCCTGCGTCTTAATGAGGTTCGATTCAAGAATCAGAGCTTCAGCTTCACTGTTCACAACCGTGATTTGTGCGCTCGCAATCTGGTCGACCATCAATTTGGTGCGCGGCGCCAAAGTTTTTTGGAAGTAACTGGAGACGCGGCGTTTCAAATCTCTTGCCTTACCGACGTAGAGTAAATTTCCGTCTTTATCAAAATATCGATAAACGCCCGGCAAATGAGGCAGATTCTTTAAAAACTCGGCCGAATCAAATTTCTTGTCCGGCAGATTCACGAGTTTTGCTTCAGTTTCTTTAAGAGCAGTTTCCATATACCTTGGTAGGTTTTTTTGAACTTGAAAACGGATTTGATTAAATACGTGTCGACAGCCAATCAACATTCCCTAAATTATAGGAAGCAGCCAGATGCTGGTGCTCTGAGTTGTATCACTTTGGTCTAAAGGACAAAATAGTATCTAACATCGCAAAAATTTGGCGTAACCAATCGTTGCGACGCTTAGCCTTCCTCTTGTTTTCGGTCGGCTGATATTAAGATTGCAGAATCTTTTCCAATCAATTGACTTATAAAGGTATGACCATCGATATTTTCTGTGACGTCATCGATAACTTCGGTGATGCCGGTGTCTGCTGGAGATTAGCCTCCATATTTTCCCGCGAGCACGGTTTTCCTGTGAAGCTCTACATTAATGATGCACAGACGCTGTCGAAAATTACTTCAGGGCTTGATCCGAAAAATTTGCCCTGCCTAGTCGACGGCATTGAGATTCACGATTGGAAAGACGCGGAAACTAGTGAGCCGTCACAAGTTGTCATAGAAACATTCGGCTGTCGTCTTCCCTATGCATTCGAACAAAAAATCGCCTCTGCACGTCCGCAGCCGATTTGGATCAATTTGGAATATTTATCTGCTGAAGACTGGGTAGAAGGCTGCCATAGCCTGCCCTCTCCTCATCCGTCGTTAAACGTCAATAAATATTATTTCTTTCCTGGCGTCACAAAGAAGACCGGGGGCCTGATGATTGAGAAAGACTTATTTATTAGACAGAAACACTTTTCTAAGGATAGGAATAAATTTTTAGAGGCTTTAACCTAGACCCCGAAGTATTTACAACTTTTGTCTTTGCTACCCAAGCGCACCACTGGCCAAATTTTATAAAGCACTTCAGAAGCGCGGCAAAGATATCAACTTGCTTCTTCCAAAAGGAGCGGCTACTGAGATTTTGTCCAAGCTTTATAAGGAACATCCTTCTCGAAATATTCATTTAGGAATTTCAGAGATGGTTCCTCAATCGGAATTTGACAAATTTTTATGGGCTTCGGATGCTGTAATCATTCGGGGAGAAGACTCTTTCGTCAGAGCTCAGTTATCCGGAAAGCCATTCATTTGGAACATCTATCCTCAAACAGAAGAGACGCACATTAAGAAATTAGAAGCATTCGGCGAGAGAATCCGTCCTTTTTACGGAGCGAGCTATCAAGCCTGGATAGACATGAATCTATCTTGGAATAAATCTTCGAGTGATCTGGCTCCTTACTGGAATCGATGGTGTGAGGAGCTGCCTCTCATTAAAGAAGCCGCCCTCCGCTGGAGAGACCATCTAGTTTCTCTGCGTTCCCTCGCAGATAATCTGCTTCGCTTCGTGAAAAGCAAAATTTAACGTTGTTTCTTCAGGAAAACTTTTGGTCGAAGACGGACCGGTTCTCCTTTCGTCGGTCCTCCGTTGACCAATCTTGAAAGATCGTTAGAAGTTGCAATAGACGGTACCAAAATTTTGACGAAGCACTGTTTTTAAAGCTAAAATCTTTGCTTTAAAAAATTTTAGATCGGCCGTTATTCACAACGGCTGCAGACATTAACCTTTCATTTTTAAGTATTAATATGAAAACAGCACAAGAACTTCGCGTCGGCAACGTCGTGATGATCAACAATACTCCGATGGTCATTTTGAAGTCTGAATACAGCAAGGGCGGCCGCGGTGCCTCCACTGTCAAACTCAAAATGAAGAACCTTCTTTCCAACGGCGGTACCGAAACTGTTTATCGTGCTGATGACCGTTTCGAAGACATTATCCTCGACAAGAAGGAAGTTTCTTACTCTTACTTCGGCGATCCTCTGTATGTTTGGATGGACGACGAATACAACCAGTACGAAGTTGAAGCTGAAGTGATGGAAGACGTCCTCAAGTATCTTGAAGACGGCATGAAGGCTGAAGTTGTTCTCTACAACGGCCGTCCTATCTCCATCGAACTCCCGACAATCCTGGTTCGTGAAGTTGTTTACACCGAACCTGCAGTTAAGGGTGATACTTCCGGCAAAGTCATGAAACCTGCCAAACTGGCTACCGGCCACATCGTTCAGGTTCCGGCTTTCGTCAACACCGGCGACAAGATCGAAATCGACACAAGAACCGACGAATACCGCAGCCGCGTTATGTAAATTGTCGGTCTTCAATCTCACTTAACAAGAGACTGAAAAACCAAAGCCAGGCTTTAGGGTCTGGCTTTTTTCTTGCCTAAAAATCCCGAGAGAACAAGTTTTCTTTCTAATCATTCTCTTGAGCGACAATGCTTGCGCTCCATATCCTTAATCGAAATCACTGAAAAGCAGGTTCCTGGTATCGCTTAATCACGGTTTATTTTCGGATTGTGCGGTAATTTTTCCGCAAATGCGGGGTTGATCGAAAACAATCAATTACAATCGCCTATATCCATTAATAACTTAATTAAACCTTCGACCATGGAACCTTATGCAGCCGGCTGGTTATCAATCCTGCCCCCAATTATTGCTATCGTCCTTGCTCTGATTACCAAAGAAGTCTTTTCTTCTCTGTTAATCGGTATCTTTTCCGGCGCTGCCATATACACTTTCGGCTCCGGCGTACCCGATCCGCTAATCAAGATGCTTGATGTCACTTTTTCGCTCATGGGCCAAAAAGTAGACTTCCAGATTCTTCTCTTCTGTACTCTTTTGGGTGCGCTTGTCTATGTTCTGAACATGTCCGGCGGCACTAAGAAGTACGGTGAGATTGCCCGCAGGAAAATCAAAAACCGCGAAACTTCGGTTCTCGCTACTTGCGGTCTGAGCTTCTTCATCTTTATTGACGACTACTTTAACTGTCTGACGGTCGGTACAGTCATGAAACCGCTCACCGACTCTTATCGTGTCTCCCGCGAGAAGCTGGCATACATCATCGACTCGACTGCAGCTCCGATGTGTATCATCGCTCCGGTTTCTTCCTGGGCTGCCGCCGTAGGAAGCTCTTTGAAATCAACTGGCGCTTTCCAGAGCGACTTCCAGGCTTTCGTCTCGACGATTCCCTACAACTTCTACGCAATTTTCTGCCTGCTTTTGGTTCTGTATCTTTCCTGGACCAATCGTGACTTCGGTCCGATGAAAAAAGCAGAAGAAAACGCTCTCCTTAAGTCAGTAGAGGATGAAGGCAGCGGAGCCACCGCCGAGAAACCCAAACATGCGCAAAGTGATAAAGGCACGATTTGGGACATGCTTCTTCCTCTCATTGCCTTGATCGTTTTTGCTGTTCTGGCCCTTCTTTATGACGGCGGATACTGGGGAAAAGATGCTGCCTACCACACCATCGCTGCCGCGCTCGGCAACTGCTCCGCTTCCAAAGCTCTAGTTTGGGCTTCCTTCGGCGCTTTAGGCGTTGCATTTCTCATGTACATTCCGCGCCGCGTGGTTTCTTTCCATAACTTCATGGAAGGTACCATCGAGGGTATGAAGCTCATGCTTCCTGCCAACGTAATTTTGGTTTTAGCTTGGACGCTTTCCGGTGTTTGCCGCGACCTGCTTACTACCCAGACATTTGTTCAGGGTATGGTTTCCAGCGGTTCCGGTCTTGACCTTTTCCTTCCTGCCGCGATCTTCCTCGTTGCCGCATTCCTGAGTTTCTCTACAGGTACTGCCTGGGGTACTTTCGGTATCCTGATCCCGATCGCTGTGCCGGTTGCTGCAGCCGTCGACCCCTCTCTGACAATCGTCTGTTTGTCTGCCACGCTGGCCGGCTCTGTTTTCGGCGACCACTGCTCACCGATTTCAGATACAACGATTCTTTCGAGTGCGGGCAGCGGATGCAGTCATATTTCGCACGTGTCAACACAGCTGCCTTACGCATGGTTCGTGGCTTGCTGCTGTTTCGTTGGTTACGTCGCTGCAGGCTTCAGTAAAGGAAGCTGGATCATCAGCTTCGGCGCAACAGCAGTCTGCTTCGTCGGCTTCTTAGCCTTCATGTGGAATCGAAGCTTTAATGTTCGCGCTTTTGCAAAGAACATTCATAGCCCGATCAATATCGGATAATCCGATTTAAAACCCTCTCAAAACGCCCTTCGGGGCGTTTTTCATTTTCGCGTCTAATTCAGTTATTCCTAATAACCAAGCGTCGAATCTCTTTGATAATATGGACGTAAGTAGTTTTAGAAGTACCGGACAAAAAAATGACGATAGATAATCCTGACGACTTCTGCTCTTTCAAGGGCAAAGATATCGACTTTGAGGACGAGAAATACGATCCGTTTCCGGTTTACCGATTCAAGCCGGTAGCGATGAATATGCTCAAGCACTGCATTGTCCCGAGCAGATTAGATAATTTGGTAGCAAATCTAGAGTATATCGGCAGCCGCAAAATGGCTAATGTCGAAGAACTGGAACTTGCCGAATCGACTTATCCTTTTTCACGAATGAATTTCCGAGATATTGGCTGAAGAAAGGCTCTGAGGCCCTCCTGACCAGTGTTCCTGAAATCTTGGTTTCCATGCAGGATCCGAAGCCTGTCGGCGGAGAGTCGCCTCTTAGCATTCCTTTCCTAACCGAATCCATTCGCGGAGACGAAGGGAAAGTAGCGATTTTGGTTGCTCCTCAGTGTTTCGGAAAAAAGCCGGATTTTCTTGAAAAGCAATTGCTAACCTAGCCGACAAGAAAGGCCGAATCATCATAAGAAACGGCCTTTTGGTTTGCCTGCAGCTCGGCAGTATTCTGTACTGAAATCCTAATTTCTCGGATGATCTCTTCGCCAATCCCGAGGATTCTGCGGATTCGGATCGGCCCACAAACCGATTCGCTTGGCACGAGCGTTTTCCTCTGCGTTGAGATATAGATTTTTATCTCCGGGCTGAAGGTCACGCAAATAATTTCTATAGACCCAGGCATTTCCGGTTCTGACTTGATCGAGATTCAGATCTTTTCCGTCAGCAACCAATTTACCGATGATTCTGCCGTACTGATCTCTGCCGCGGTAAATCACTTGAACGTGATACCCAGCATCCCGAAGATTGCGCTTCAAATGTTCGGCACTTTGGACACCATAGGCTTGTTTGCTTTCCGGCGCATCGATCCCGAGAAGTCGAACGCGAGCTTCTTTTCCTTCGTCATCCTTGATATAAACAGTATCCCCGTCGGCAACACGAGTAACGCGGGCATGCAGTGTTTGAAACCCGTCTTTATGAGCTTGTTCAACGTACGGCCGATTGTCCTGAGTTTCGGTCCCGGGATGCGGATCGCGAATATCAGCAAAATAGCTGGCGATAAGAGCGACAGCTCCCAATATCAAGAGGATGTTTCTCCACATCTTGGCGCGGGAAGATCCGGCGTTTTTGAAGCTGCCGTTGTTTTTCATGAAAAAGCTCCGAAAAAGATTGGTCAAAGTCTAGCAAGGAGATTTGTCCCGGAGAAAAGATGCCGCCGAAGTTGAGATCAGTGCTTCTCTATTCCGAGTTTAAGAAGACCGGCCTCTTTTTTATTTGAGGCGGTCCCATTAAGTTTGAAAAGAAAAGCGTTAACTTCTGCGGTAAATAAATTTCTTAAACAATGATTCGAGCGTTTTTAGAGTCTCTTCATGCGGGTAATCGCTTCCGACTCGTTCAAGAAGATGCTCTTCCGGAAGCCCTCTGGGCTGACGATAAATCTGCAGCGCATAGGTTTCAACACCTGCGTCAGAAAGCTCTCGTGCGAGCTGAAGGATCTGCTCTTCAGTGTGATATTCGGGATGTACGGTTGTACGCGTTTCTAATGAAACACCTGCTTCTAACAGCATTTCCAGAGAGGAACGAACTTTTGCTGCTGCGCCTTTACGGCGGACAACTTTTTCATAAGCGGCTTCATCAGACAAAGGAGCCTTGATATCTAGCCCGACCCAGTCTAAAAAGGGAAGAACCGCCCGCAGTCTCGCGGATACATTCCTCCGGTATGCAGTCCGATCTTAAGCCCTTCTCTTTGACTCTCTTAACGGCATCGGGAAGCGCGGGATCAACACATGGTTCTCCTCCGCTGAAAACCACGCCGTCAATTAAACCTTTTCTTCTATCGAGGAAATGGTCGATGTATGCCCAGGAAACGTAGCCGTCCCCCTCGTTCATCTCTCGACTTTGGAGATCTTCGTTCTGGCAATAAACGCACTTCCAAGGACACCCTTTGATGAAAACCACGGCAGACAGGTAATCCGGAAAGTCGATGGTTGTCATACGTGTTAAGCCTCCTACCAAGAGTTCCTCGGCAGGTTTATCCGTCACTTCGGGTTCGATAGGAATAAAAACGTCCGTCATAAAGAAAAAATCAAAACAAAAAACCTCTCGAAGCGCGAAGCAACGAGAGGATTTTCTTTAATCAAAGATTACTTGCTACAGCCGCACTTCTTTTCGTCGAAGTATTTACGTTCTGCAAATTCACCCTGCTTGCCGATATTGAAAGAAGAAATCGGACGGTGATAACCCATTACACGGGTCCAGATTTCGCATTTTGTGCGTTCTTCGTCCTTCAGTTCGATGTTTGTGTCTTTAACATTTTCATTCATTGCAGTCTCCTGTGTGAATAAATCAATCCTAAAAAATTAATCTTTACTGTTTCTTAACCGTTGGAAGCCATTTCCAGCTTCTTCTTGGCAATCAATTCTGCGTCGCACTTCGGACAGAACTCATGGTTGCCAGGAATATAACCGTGTTTCGGACAAACTGAGAACGTCGGTGTGATGGTGATGTACGGCAGTCTGAAACGTGTCAGAGCACGACGAACGATGTCGCGGCAGAGCTCGGGGCTCGAAATGGCTTCGTTCATGTACAGATGCAGTACGGTACCGCCCGTGTATTTCTTCTGCAGATCTTCCTGCATTTCCAAAGCTTCGAAAGGATCGTCCGTATAGGAGACCGGCAGCTGAGAGCTGTTGGTGTAGTAAGGATGATCCGGCGTACCGGCCTGAAGGATCTTCGGGAAGCGCTTCTTATCTTCTTTGGCAAAGCGATAAGTTGTACCTTCAGCCGGTGTGGCTTCGAGGTTGTACATGTGTCCTGTTTCTTCCTGGAACATGACCATTTTGTCGCGGATGAAATCAAGCACTTTGGCGGCAAAGGCGTGGCCAGCTTCCGTCGTAATATCTTCTTTGTCCAGTGTGAAGTTGCGGATCATTTCATTGATGCCGTTCACACCGATCGTAGAGAAGTGATTACGCAGCGTGCCGAGATAACGTCTTGTATACGGGAACAGGCCCTGATCCATATGGCGCTGAATGATCTTGCGCTTAATCTCCAGGCTGTTGCGGGCCAAGTCAAGCAGATAGTTCAGACGATTGAACAAACCCTCTTCGTCCTGAGCAAAAACATAACCCAAACGAGCGCAGTTGATTGTCACAACGCCTAAGGAACCGGTTTGTTCGGCAGAGCCGAAAAGTCCGTTGCCGCGTTTCAGCAGCTCTCTCAAGTCAAGCTGCAGACGGCAGCACATCGAACGAATCATGTTCGGCTTGAGTTCAGAGTTGATGAAGTTTTGGAAATACGGCAGACCATAGCGGGCTGTCATGCTGAAAAGCAGATGTGCGTTGGGGCTGTCCCAATTGAAATCCGGCGTCATGTTGTATGTTGGGATCGGGAATGTAAATACACGGCCCTTAGCGTCGCCTTCAAGCATGACCTCAATATACGCACGGTTGATCATGTCCATTTCTTTCTGGAGCTCACCGTACGTGAAATCAACTTCTTCTCCGCCGATCAAAGGATGCTGATCGCGAAGGTCCTGCGGGCAGACCCAGTCAAACGTCAGGTTTGTAAACGGAGTCTGTGTACCCCAGCGGCTCGGGACATTCAGGTTGTAAATGAGTTCCTGAATGCACTGACGGACTTCCTTGTAATCAAGGTTGTCGATGCGGATGAAAGGGGCGAGGTAGGTGTCAAAAGAGCTGAAAGCCTGAGCACCGGCCCATTCATTCTGCATGGTGCCGAGGAAATTAACGATCTGTCCGACAGCACTGGTTAAGTGTTTCGGAGCACCGGCTTCAACTTTGCCCGGAACGCCGTTCAGACCTTCATTCAAAAGTGTCTTAAGAGACCATCCTGCGCAGTATCCGGAAAGCATATCCAAGTCATGGATATGGATATCGGCTTGTCTGTGGGCGTTGCCGACTTCCGGAGGATAAATATAGTTGAGCCAATAGTTGGCCACGACTTTACCGGAAACGTTAAGAATCAAACCGCCCAAAGAATAGCCCTGGTTGGCATTGGCATTCACACGCCAATCCAGATGCTGCAGATACTCATTCATGGAGCTTTCGACATCCACGAGACTGCGACGGGCATCGCGAGCCTTTGCACGCTGTTCGCGATAAACAATATAAGCACGCAGAGTCTTACGGAATCCGGTATCAAAGAGCGCGTTTTCTACGGCGTCCTGAATCTGTTCAATAGTAGGAGTCGCAACATTCTGCTGAGCCAGACGGTTCATCACTTCGATATGAGTGATGCGGTTTGCGGTCGCTGCATCGAATTCACCGGTAGCTTTACCGGCTTTTTCGAGGGCGGCTGCAATTTTTGAAATATCGAAGTCTTTTACCGTGCCGTCACGCTTGATGACGTACATCGGCGTCTCCATCGTAGGGCTCATCTGCCTAGTCTCCTTCTCTAATTAATTCATATTCGCAAATACATTAATTTAAAAATAGTCATGTACTGCTTTTTTCCAATTTGAAACTTTTAAGGTGGTCCGATGGTTCAAAGGAAGTTTGAACCATCGGACCAGTTAATCTACTCCAAATGATAATCTCATACAACGGATGGTGTTAGAACTCGAAAAAGATAACAATATACGGAAATATGAGGGGTTATCAAAAATCTCTTGTATAGTCAAAATCAAGAACAAAAAATCAAAATCCTTGTAGATAAAAGGACCTGCGAGAAACACATGAAAAATCGCAAAACCGAAAAAACACAATAGGTTGAGAATCGTTTTTTTGAGATGATTTTGTAACTATCTTTTTTCCCCTGAGCCCTTCCGAAAATTCATCACTCAAAATAGGTATGTAAGAACAAAAATGTAAATTTTGTGTTTTTGGATTTAATTCAAAAAGTTATTCTTCTTTTTCTCATCAGTCTTAGATTCGCGCAAAAACCTCTATTGAGACCGATTTTTTGAAATTATTCTTAATAAGAATATTATTTCGTTATATTTAGTAGAACAAACCAGTTTTAACCTAATTAAATAGTGTCAGTTTAAAATTTATCTAGCTTCATGAAATAATATGAGTTTTACTAAGGGAAATTACTTATAGTGGAGTACCTCCGCTTTATACCTATATTTTCAATTCAATTATCAGGGATTCAACTGAATGCCCGGACAAAAATTATTTGAAAACCTATGTCAGGCATTAGCTGGCCTCCTTCGGGCCTCATTTGGCATGACAGCAGCTTAAAAAGAATTTCTAGAAAATTTCTATATAAGGAAAAGCCGTCGAGGATTCTCGACGGCTTTTAGTTGTCTATTGAACAGTCCGGGACCAACCAAACTGCTCAGCGTTATGTTTGAGGAGCAACGCTTTCGTAAGACTGTATGAATAGAATACCTATTTTTTTGAGGAATTTTAAAATAAAATATTGAAAATTCAGTTAGTAAGAAAATTTTTCATCCCTTTGTATATATATTAAATAATAAATACTTTTAAAGAATACCCAATTTTTCCAACCTATTCCCTTTAAAAAATCGCTTCTATCTGTCACTATTTTAATAGCACATTGAAATATTGTCATTATTTATATAGGAATTTTCCCTAATATTCCGTCGGTGACTGTGGGTAATTTCTTGCCGATTTTTATGCATTTTTTTTCCTTTCTTATCAAGTTAAAAATCGCTCAGGCCCATAAGCTCAATGACGGACGACGAATTGTAAATACAGATTTTTTCGAGTCCCGTCTTGTGCCCCTCTCTGTCTCGGAGTCGTTAAAATGGTCGTCCCTGTTTCATTATTTTTTGTTCGAGTTTTCAAATGCGTTTTACTTCTCCGAGTCGTACGATCCCTTCGATCTGTTTGGCAATCTATGGTTGCGGACAGCTCGATCGTGTTGCCGACTTCATCAACAACAGCGGAGAGTATGTTGAGGACGGAGTAACTTTTACGCCGGGTATGATTGCCGGCCAGTATGCATTTGAACAAGTGAAACTTGACCGTAAAGGCTATGACACTCGCCGTCTGCAGAAATATCTTTCTTTTTTGGCAGACGCCGGCGCATTCTTTTCCGAAGAAGAAGCCCTCCAGAGAGCCGATGATCTGATCAACAATTTCACAGCCGATTTCGGACACGATGAGGACGGTGACGCAACTTTCCGTATCAAGGCACAGAGCTATCGCTTGAAGAAATATGATTGTCATGCTTTATGGAGCATGATCAACCAGGCTTCCTTAACAATCGAGAGCGTTAAGCCTGAAACTTTCTGCGATGAAGACAGCGACGAAGATATTTCTTCCGATTCTTTGGATCTGGTACTTACCTCTCGCCTTTTCAACAAGCAGAACGAAGCCTTCGCTACTCTGACTCAGTACTATACGGTCAGCGAGGGAATGCTCACCGTCGAAGATTTGCTTGATTATTCACTTCTTGACTACCCTAATTTCCATGACGAGAGCGGTAAAACCTACAATCTCATGGAAAACATTGCTCAGCGCTACTACACCGAATGCATTAAGGTCGTTATGGATTACTTCCGAGACGCGCATAAAGAGCTTCCGGATGTCATCCGCTCAGAGGAAATTACCTCCATGATCCTGCAGCCGATGAAACTTCCGATCATGGCGAATTAATTAACCTTCCGGCATTCCTATCCGAATTTTTGAATTTCTGTAGCCCATAGGCTACACCGGCAAAGTTTCCTTTCATTTGCCGAAGTTATGAATTTATCGACAAAAACACCGTCCTCTTCCCTTAAAGAGGACTCGGAAGAGCTCGTCAGTACGCTCAATCGAATGCTACAGAGCGCTCAGAACGACGCTGCAGAAATTACAGCCGCGCTCGGGCGTATTGCCAAGAATTACGGCATGTCCCGCCTTGCCCGCGAAACGGGTCTTTCCAGAGAAAGCCTTTACCGCACGCTTTCGGGGCAGTGCTCTCCGGAATTTTCAACCATTCTCAAAATTATCCGTGCCTTAAATCTGAATTTTGCCGTCACGGAAAACTCTTCGAAATAAATCATGCAGCAAGAACAAGATAATGAATTTACCCGCGCTGAGGAGATAAGAAAGCTCCATGTCATCCCTGAGCTCGTTTCGCATCACCTCGAAATTCGCGGAGATGATCCGGCAGTTTGTCAATTCAATTCAAAAACTAAAGAATGGGAAACACTTTCTTTTAAAGAGCTCTACGCTCGTTCTCTTGAATGGGCCAATGCTTTTGTCGCTTCCGGACTTAAGAAGGGCGACAGAGTCGCTATGCTCCTGCCCAACGGTATTGATGCCGTCTGCTTTGATCAAGGCGCCCTGATCGTCGGCCTTGTCCCGGTCCCGCTGCATATCATCGATACGCCGGCGAACTGCGCCTACATTCTGGAAGATTCGGACACGAAGCTCCTGGTAACGGTAAACCGCGCCCGCTGGCATGCTATTCAAGCTGCAGGAGCCGATTTATCCCAGCTCCATACAGTCGTCTACGTCGATGACGCGTCCGAGCCTGACAGTAAAGATGTTTGCTGCGTCAATGTGAACGAGTGGCTGAAAGAAGGCGATTCTGTCGGAACTCTCCCGCCCGGTCCGGAAGAAGAAGACTTGGCCGCTTTGGTATACACCTCGGGAACAACAGGCAAACCCAAAGGCGTCATGCTCACGCACAAAAACATCATGAGTGACATTTCTGCGCTGCTGTACAACATTGCGCCGAATCCATCCGACACCTGGTTGTCCTTCCTGCCTCTGTCTCACACATTTGAGCGCACCACATCCTATTACATCGGCCTGGGAATGGGCAATAAAGTCACTTTCAGCCGAGGCGTCGCACGCATCCTCGACGATTTAAAGACTGTCCGTCCTTCCATCATGATGTCCGTTCCGAGAGTCTTTGAAAAAGTTGCCGCCAAAATCAATGAGCGTCTGAAACAAAAAGGCGCTGTAAGCCGTCTCGTTTTCCAAGCTGCTGTCGATGCGGGCTACCGCAACTTCAGCCGCAGGAATGGCCTCCCCGTCGACTCCTCTGTTCCGGCGGCATTTGATCGACTGATGGATCCTGTTTACGACAAACTGGTCCGCAATCAAATCAAGAATTCATTCGGCGGCCGCATGCGCGTCGCCGTCTCCGGCGGCGCAGCGCTGAGCCCGGAAGTTGCAAAAACCATCATCGGCTTAGGAATCGAAATTTTCCAAGGCTACG
>ERZ860009.709-NODE-709-length-13491-cov-1.360524_pt1 | contig 13491 bp, 15 predicted proteins | sample MGYA00510114_ERZ860009 | MGnify/ENA primary metagenome ERZ860009 (study PRJEB30046, sample SAMN00715177) | human gut metagenome | study: EMG produced TPA metagenomics assembly of the A metagenome-wide association study of gut microbiota in type 2... | reverse complement strand
GAATTCTGTCATACCGCCACGCTCCTCTTTTCTTTGAATTATCCCAGCCATTGAGAAGCTTATATTCCTCAACATCCATAAGAACAAGCTTTATCGTCAGATTAGGGTTTTTCAGGTATGATTTTATCTTGTAAAGTTCAAAAAAAGAATCATATATTGTAAAATGTCTCGGCGACTTTCTTCGTCCTCCGGTCTCCCCCGTCTCAGGATTTATCCACGAAAGCCATTTGTTAGCCGGCATCGGATAAACGACTGTGACAGGATAATAATTAAGAAATACCGCAAGCTTTTCTCTTAGCTTGTTAAGTTGTCTTGTCTGAATCTCTATAACACCGCTGTCATTGTATATATCAGCAAAATAGCCGTTAAGTGCCACTTCATGGCAATCCTCATCGGGTTCAAAAAAATGTTTCAACACACCGTGAACAGTCTTTTCTGAAAGCGTTCCGATTCCTTTATCATTATGCTTTTTACCTATAATCTTTTCTTTTGCCGCATTGAAGCGTTCATTTTCAATATATTCTTCCATAATTTTTACCTTTATATTATTATACTTTCAACGCAGACTTAAATCAAGAAAAGTATTGACTTTAATCTTTTTCGTATGCAAAATAATCATATCAGATACATTTTTGATTAATAAGGAGTTTCTATGATATCTATATCTATGTGTATGATAGCCAAAAATGAAGAATCCGTTCTTAAACGCTGTCTTGACTCATACAGCGGACTTTTTGATGAAATAATAATTGTTGATACCGGCTCAACGGATAACACAAAAAATATTGCTGCCGGATACCCGATAAAATATATGATTTTGAATGGACAGGTGATTTTTCCGAAGCAAGAAATTTTGCATTTTCAAAAGCATCATGCGATTACATTTTCTCTGCTGATGCCGACGAAGTTCTTGATGATTACAACCGTAATTTATTTATGCGGTTAAAGTCAGTTCTACTGCCGGAGATTGATATCGTACAGATGAAATATGTCAACTGTTCACACAATACAGTCTATAATTCCAAAAAAGAACTGCGTCCAAAATTGTATAAACGTCTTCGCACATTTACATGGATTTCACCGATACACGAAACATGCGCCTGCAGCCCGTGATATTTGACAGTGACATTGAAATTCTGCATATGCCGCAGTCATCTCATTCAAAAAGAGATTTTTCAATATTCAAAAAATCAATTAATAATGGAACACATCTTGAAAATTATGTTCTTAGAATGTTTTGCAAAGAATTGCTCATATCAGGAAGCGATGATGACTTTGAAGAATTTTATGATATATTTACCAGACGACTCATATACGAATATACAGACAATGACTGTCTTGAAGCAATATCATGCGTCCTTGCCAGAATGTACCGTCTTAAAAATCTTAGCGATGATTTTTTAAGATTGCACTTAAAAATGTTGCTGTATCACCATGTTCTGAAATCTGTCTGGAAATTGGCGATTATTTTTTCAATAAAAACGACATATCTGAGGCTGTCTTATGGTATATCAATGCCAGCAGTGAAACAGAGAGCGTTCTTGACATAAGAACAAGCGGTGACATTCCATTAAGAAGGCTTGCACAATGCTACACCACTCTTGCCTCAGAAGCTGTTGCACATGGCGATGATGTACTTGCCGATACATATAACAATAATGCCAGCGAATATGAAAAACAGGCTGACAATTGGAAAATGCCGGAAGAACTTTGATGTTCAACCGGCATTTTTTTATGTTCTTTTTATAAATTCAATTCTGCACTTAGGACACTTGATACTAATCCTGCCTTTGCCTCTCGGAACTCTGATTTTCTGTGAGCAGCCCGGACACTTAAATACCCTGTGTGTCTTTCTGTCACGCATCCTTGCCTTGAATCCGTTAAACTTAGCTATCACCTTATATCTGTACTTCAGATATATCTGATTCTCATTATATCTTCTTGAAATGTTACGTGATAACATTCTGAAATATGTATATATAAGCAATACGAGTGCCAAAAAATATATAAATGTATTGTGCCAGAAAATTGTAACAATAAGACATGCAAATGAAATATACATCGTCAGTCTGGCAAGCTGATCTGAACCATATCTTCCCTGCATAAATCTCATCATCTTATTCTTAAACTTATCCATAACCCTAATTATGCAAATTGCACAGCCTTTCTATAAATTTTTCTTATGTTAAATACTGTACCATATGCCCAATTAAAATCAATTAAATATATATAAAATATTATAATAAAACGATTATGATTTTATTCTTCTGTCTTATAAACTTCTCCGTCAAGATTTTTCCAATAGAACTTATCTGACAAAATTATATATCCGTGTTCACTGTTCTCCTTTGGAATTGATACAGAACCCGGATTAACATATGTATATGACCTCTCTTTTCCCATGCAGGAATATGTGTATGACCGCATACAAGATAATCACCGTCTCTTAATGCCGGAATATTTTTCTCGTCAAGCTTGTGTCCGTGTGCAAGAACAAGATGTCTGTCGTTGACATAAATATGAGCCTGTTCACAAAGCAATTAAAATCAAGAACCATCTGGTCAACCTCTGTATCACAGTTGCCTCTTACACAGATAATTTCATTTTTGAGCGGATTAAGCATTGCGATTACTTTTTTAGGTGCATAATCTTCCGGCAGGTCATTTCTCGGGCCATGATAGAGAATGTCCCCTAAAAGAACAAGCATATCTGCTTTCTCATTTTTGTAACATTCAAGCATTTTTTCACAATAATATGCAGAACCGTGTATATCAGAAGCAATCATAATCTTTTTCATAACTTTTACCATCCTTATCTCAATCTGTCATTGATTGTCTTTATAAATCCAAGTACATAATACGTCAATATTATATTAATTGGCAACTGGATTATGTTTTTTATAAATCTGGTTATAAAATAAAATGCAAAACCTTTTCCATACATAACAGATACCCAGTATGTTCCAATCAAAACGTTCACAAGCATAGTATCAAATGTAAGCACCAGCGTTACACGGGCAAGAAATCCAAGATCAAGTGCATGTTTATCTGCCATATTTTTAATACATATTCCCATATAAATTATAATCAGGATTACAGCCACATAAAATCCCCAGCCTGCCGTTGTCGTTTTTTTATCAGTATAGATTGCCAATGCTGATGCAAAGCAGCCAAATACAGTTACCATAAGAGCTACAGCATTAATTTTAAATACAGCAAATACTACCATAGCCACTGAAACCGCTATAAGAATAATTCCAACAAGTGCACTGTTTCGTCCGGGACCTGTAAATCCATGTTTTACAATATCAAATGCACTTCCTGTTACAATAATCTCCTTTGATGACTTATCTCTTACTGTAACATATGGTGCTGCCATAAGAAATACAAATACACAGACACTGATAACAATCTTTGCTGTCATATAAAGCTTTTCGAGCTGACTAAAATTTCCTGTGTCATCTGTTGCTTTTTTTGCTTTCTGTGGAAATTTCTTATATAAAAAGACTCCATAAATAAATCCGGCAAGTGCCGCACTCAGCGTCCAGCCCGGGAAATATGGTCCCGTAGGTTTTAATATAAACTGGATTATATCACCAATCCACCGCAGACAAAACCCATAACAGGTCCAAAAAGACAGCCTGCAGCCACATTTGCGATAAATGATACTGAAATACGTAATGAATCAGTTACCTGTATTGACAAAAACATTGCAAATACAGTATGAAGTGCCACAAGAAGTGCAGCCATTATGACTGACTTCAGATTTTTGAATTCTTTTGCAGAATCCACAAAAATTCCAAAAAATTTTTGCATAAAAAATATACCTCCTTTGCAGTAGTTTCGCTCTACATAAGAGGTATAAAAATAAATGACCATGATATGTAACAGCGGGATGCGAATCATGTACCGCAAGAAACCTTTTCGTCCTGATGACAACTCCCTGTTCACCAGGCACTTAACGCACACAATTCTACTCTGCTTTTTTAAATTTCTAAATCATTATATTATTATCTTATTAAGTTGTAAATAGAAAATAAAAATATTTATAAATATCTTTAATGTTTTGCAATTCTTTGCACCGGAGGAACCTTATATCTTGATGCATAACTTAAATATTTCTGAAGTGAATTTTCCACTTTATACATATCAAGTATTTTTTTCATAAATGCAATCGTGCTTTTCTTATATTCATATGTTCAAGAACATAAACTGTTCTTTCGTCATTGTATCCGATTGCAAACTGTCTCGCAAACCGGGCAAATTTATATTTATCAAGATTCTCTATATTATAATAATTCTGAAGAATCTCAAGTGCCTCAATAACACGGGCGTTCTCATAATCAAGTTCAATATCTGCTTTTTTCACATGAATATTATCTATATTACAAGTTTCGTTTTTGATAGAGTTAGAATATAGCCATATTTCATCTGATGTTACATCTGAAATACCGTATTTATTATAAAGCCGTGTCCCGATATACACTCCGTTATCATTATTTTCACCAAAAAAATGGTTCAGCACGTCATCACCTTTCGATGAGGCACTTTTCATATACATGCCTTTTGCAACACGCTGTATTATTCCTGATTTTGCCAGTCTCTCCAACGCCTTAAAAAAGGCTGCCTCTGACATCTTAGAAAATTCCTTTTACAAAGATTCAATTCCCAGCCACAACAACACCGTCAGGACAACTGTCAAAATACGCAATTATTTTATCTTTGTATTTTACCATAAAATCCCGTTATGCCTTTAATCCTCTTTAACTTCTTTAATCTCAAGTTCATCTTCCTGCTCAGCTTCCTCATCTGAATCCTGTGCAGGAACATCTTCTTTATTTTCTGCCTCATCAGAAGATTCATCTTCAAAATCATCTTCTGAATCATCAATATCTTCAAAGTCGTCATCATCGATATAGAAATTAACAGGAATAATTTCAACATTACTGCATACTGCTTTACCGATTATATATACTGTATGCACACCATCTTCGTCACTGTTCTCAACAAGATTGCGTACGCCGCTTAGCTTCTTCTCAACGTCGCACGTTACATTAACACCTTCCGGAAGAATAATTGTAACTGTACTTGCATTGCTTGAAAAATTAATATATACATCCTCTTCAAATACTGCAAGTCCAAGGTCGATAACTGCCTTTGAACCGACTGCCTTAACTTCACAGCCCATAAACTCCTCATCTTCTACTTCGACAACCTTCTTTTCAAAAATGGCATTATACTTTTTAACATCATCTTCAGCACTTGCTGTCTCTTCCTTAACAAAATCAGCTTTTACATTTTTATACTTATCATAAGCAATCTTTGATGCGACACCGATTGCACCAAGTGCCACAACTGCTTTTGCGAATTTACTTTTCTTAGCCATAATAACCTCCTTGTTTTTTGTTTTTCATTACTTTATTATATTAATTATATATCACTTGTTTTTTCTTTGCAACTGTTTTCATTCTCAGTTTTTGAGAATACGCATCCGCAATAATTCTGTCTGTAAAGTGAATACTCCTTTGATAATTCTATTGAGCTTTGTAGCCTTCCTTCTTCTTAAAATCGGACAAAAGGTATTCTACTCCATATGTATTGCCAAGTTCATATCCAATCTCATTAAGCTTTACACTTTTCTTCAACGGACTGATTGTAAGCGTCGTTGTAAAATAGTCAAAATTCATTTGTTTTGCAAGCTGTGCTGTCTTTTCAAGACGCATGCGGTAACATATAAAACATCGTTCGCCACCTTCACGGCATTTTTCATAGCCTCGTACATTTTCAAAGAACTTCTGTGGTTCATAATCACCCTCTATAAACGAAACAGGATATTTTGCCGGAAATTCTTTTATAAAACGCTGCTGTTCATGCACTCTTTTGCGGTATTCCTCATCCCGTGAAATATTCGGATTATAATAAAAAACAGTAATATTAAAATAATCAGAAAGATATTCTATTACATAACTGCTGCACGGTGCACAACAGCTGTGTAAAAGAAGTGTCGGGACTTTCTCTTCTTTTTTTATGAGTTCAAGCTTTTTATCAAGTTCTTTCTGAAAATTTCTGTTTTCAAATGAAACAGGCATATTTACTTTTCCTCTTTTATAATTTCTTTTAATGCAGCATATAATTTTTCCATCTGCTCATCTGTGCCGATTGATATTCTTAAATAATTGTCAATCTTTTCTTTATTGAAATATCTTACATAAATTCCACGCTGCTTTAATTTATCAAAAATCACTTTTGCCGGCACACTCTCATGTTTTGCAAATATGAAGTTTGCCTTTGAATCAGGAAATGAAAATCCAAGCTCTTTAAGCTTACTTTTTGCTGATTCTCTTGTATTAATGATTTTGTTTACACATGCATTAAAGTAATCTTCATCTTCCATTGCAGCAACACCGCATATAAGTGAATATGCATTCATTGTATATGAGTTAAATGAAAATTTGACATCATTTAATGCTTTTATAAGTTCAGGGCTTCCGAATGCAAATCCTATTCTCACACCAGCCATCGAACGTGACTTTGAATATGTCTGAACAACAATTACATTATCATATTTATTGACAAAATCTATAGCTGACTTTCCACCAAAATCAATATATGCCTCATCAATAATAACTACACTATCCTGATTATGGCGTATTATATCTTCAACTTTATCGAGTTCCATATATAAAGCCGTAGGTGCATTAGGATTAGGGATATTATTCCTCCGTTTTCTTTATAAAAAGTCTCTGGAATAATATTAAAATTCTCATCAAGTGCAACTGTCTCATATTTTACTTTATGAACATCTGCCCACACTGAATAAAAAGAATATGAAATATCCGGGAATAATACCGGCTTGTCAGAATTAAAAAATGTCATAAAGCACATAGATATAACATCATCAGAACCAACTCCGACAAATATCTGATTTTTGTTTATATTGTATCTATTTGATATTGCTTCTATAAGAACCGATGCTTCAGGGTCAGGATATAATCTTAATCTGTCAATATCAAATGCTGCAACAGCTTCAAGTGCCTTAGGTGTAGGCGGATAAGGATTCTCGTTTGTATTAAGCTTTACTACATTCACATCCTTAGGCTGCTCACCCGGAACATATGGTTCAACTTTTCTAATATATTTTTCCCAATTTCTCATATTCAGCTCCTATCTGTCCCTTACATTGCGGGGCTATGAATTCATTTGTTATTATACAGAAATTTATATAATATGACAATCGCTTTATTTATGTTTAAGAATTATTATGCACGATTCTTTATAATATAAAGTTTCATACTCGTCACTCATAATATACTTTCTGCTTTTGCTGTCAAGCTGTGATACATCTATTCCATCCGCATAAATGGTCGAAGACCCGATTCCCCGCAAATCTATTGCCACATAGCCGGTCTCTTTGTCAGTATAATAAACCTCATACAGATATTTTCTTTCTGAAAGATGTGGCACAAGAAATGTGCTTGCAGCAACACTTGCATCATCAGGTATCATATCAAGAGCCTCATTTATTATATTGTATGTCTCTCTCTTTTCAGATGAATCAATTCTGCCTGCAACATTAATCTTACTCCATGAAAGCGATGCAAAAAATATAACTGAAAATATTGCCATAACTGATGCCTTTTTTATTTTTACGGCATCTTCACATTCATTCATATTGCAGATTGCCGCATATATAACATACATCCGCTTCCAAATACATACTGGAATCCCATATTATGTGCATAAGCATAATCAGGCAGAAGATTAAACAATATAAATGGTCCAAACAGTATGAGTGTCTGCCACTTTTTTACCGCAAACGGCACAAATGCAAGTGCACCTGTAACTGATATTATGAATTCTATATTATCCTTACTCATAATCTGTGTTATCATGTATGCTGGATTTGTAATAAATGTTCTTATCATTCCAAACACATTGCCGTCGCCTGCCGGTATTACATTATTATATCTGAATGTGAGCGTCCCATCACCATATTTGTTAAGCCATGTAACTGCCAAAATAAAATATAGTGCCGCTGCGATAAATGTTACAATTCCCTTTTTATATTTTTGTCCGCTAATATCATATATAATGAAATAAATATGACATACACTGCCGCGTCCTCTTTTATTCCAAGCGTAAAAATGACTGATAAGACAAGAAGCCATGTTTTATCTGTCTCAAAGGCAAGTATAAGCATAAATAATGCAAGCGGCAGAAACATATTTTCGTGTGCATCATAACCACAGCCTGAACTTATAACAGGAAAAAACAAGTATGCTGCACATATAAGTATCGTCACTTTTTTTGAAAAATTATGATTTGAACATATTTTTGCAAGCAGTATAACAGGGATGGCGAGTATTACAGCCTGCATAACCTGAATTGTCACAGGGCTTTCAAATATTGCATAGAATGGAAGTATAAGAAACCACACCGGAGATATGTGAACTTTCATATGTGACATCAGCATATCTCTTTCACATGTTGTTTTCATTGTAAATGTATGTTTCATATAATAAAACATCTGAGAAAATATGCCAAAATCAAAATTAGGACTTGAATATGTCAGATACCTTATAACTGTATAAGTTCCTATAAATCCCGCCGTAAAAATCATCAATACAGATAGCAGTGCCACATACTGCCAATTTTTTAAATCTTTTAAGCCGCCTGCCACGTCTTGTTCTTTTACCAGATTATTAAAACAATACATAAGTATAACTGATGTTACTGACGCAGCAAAAAGACCATAATAGACATTATTATATATTCCGGAACTTATGACTGCATATAAAAAAACTGATATAAAAAGAAGCACATTCTGTATATTTTTTGCCCTTTTTCCAAGAACAATCATTAACACAGAAAGTATCAGAAATAATGATAAAACCATTGCACAATGCCCGGCAATGCTGATATTGGAAACAGATGATATATCACTAACAGGATTTATTCCACACGATATGTTAAATGGCATCTCCATAAGACAAATAAAACACCATGCCGTCAAAAGGATGACAGCACAGTGTTTTATATAATAATTTAACCTGAAATCATGAATTTTCATATAAAGCCTCATCATTAATAAACATATTAATCTGACTTATAAAATCAGAAAAGAATGTTAATGCGGCACCTGAATCAGCCTGCTGCTGTGTGCATTTCGCAAAGCTCAGATATGAACCATCAATATCAAATGAACATTTGTCAATAAGCATTTTACTTATTATATCTTTGTATTTTCCAAGATATACAGCAACAGGTCCGCCAACAATAACATCGCCATCACTCATAATATAAAGGTTATTAATGCCTGTTGTCAAATCATCAAGATATTTATCAAATATTTTTTTATACTCTTCATTGCCATTTTCAAGTTTGTCAAAGAATATATCAAGTGTAATTCCCAAATCAGTTGATAGACACCTTGCTGACACATAACTCTCAAAGCATCCTCTTTTTCCACAAAAACATGGTCTTCCGGCAGGATAAAGTGTCATATGTCCAAACTCACCATAACGGTTATGCTTGCCAAAACGGATATTTTCCCTGTCAATATAAGAACCTCCGACACCTGTATTTAACATAAGATATGTCTTTCCTTCTCTCTTTTCAGGATTAATATCTTTCTTATCAAACCAATACTCAGCAAATGCACCTGAACGTGCATCATTCATGCCACGGCACTCATAAGGGAGAAGCCTCTGTATATTTTCAAGAGAATAATTTTTAATTCCCATTGTTGGTGCATATACAACAGTTGAATTCTCAATGTCAAATATTCCGGGAACTGTAATGCCTACACCAAGAATAGCCGCTTTATCAATGCCTGTATGTTCAACAAGCCTTGTTACAGTATCAGCCACCATCTCACCATATGCACTGCCTTTCTCATATTTAACAGGAACACGCATATTGCCTATTACATTACAATTCAAATCAAGTATGTCTGCTTTGATTCCTTTGTCCGACAGATTGACACTTATAACATATCTTGCTGCACCGTTTATTGATATAACCTGTGCTTTTCTTCCGCCTGTAGACTCAAAATTACCCTCGTATATAAGAAGGTTCTTCTCAAAAAGAATCTTTAAATTCTGATTTACAGTCGGAAGTGAAAGCTGAAGCACATCCGCTATCTCCTGACGTGAAATTTTTCCTGTAGTATATATAAGCTGGAATATTCTGTTTTTATTATATCTTTTAACATCTGTTGTTGTAATCTTAGAAGTAGTTATCATAATTATTTACCAAATACGGCCTCGTAATCTTTTTTAAACTTTTCAATTCCTGCATCTGTGAGTGGATGATGAACCATCTGCTCAATTACCTTGTATGGAACAGTTGCTATATCTGCACCCGCAAGTGCACAATCTGTAATATGTATAGGATTTCTCACGCTGGCACATATTATTTCTGTAGAAATATCATAGTTGGCAAATATATCTACAATATCACGTATAAGATCTATGCCCGGCTGTGAAATATCATCTAGTCTTCCAAGGAAAGGTGATACATATGCAGCACCTGCTCTTGCTGCAAGAAGTGCCTGATTTGCTGAAAAAATAAGTGTCACATTTACTTTTATTCCCTCTGATGAAAGAACTTTTGTAGCCTTTAATCCTTCAACTGTCATAGGTATCTTTACAACCATGTTTGGATGTATTGCAGCAATCTGTCTGCCTTCTGCAATCATGCCCTGGGCATCTTCAGTAGTTGCCTTAACTTCACCGCTTATTGGTCCGTCAACTATTGATGTGATTTCTTTGATTACTTCATTAAAATCTCTTCCCTCTTTTGCAATAAGTGAAGGATTTGTTGTAACTCCGCAAATAACTCCCATGTCATTTGCTTTTTTAATATCTTCTACGTTTGCAGTATCAATAAAAAACTTCATAAAGAACCACCTTTCCTTTTAAAAATACAATCTGATAATATTTTATATGCATTAATCGAATTCGTCAAATACTGATTTGAGTGCCGGATAAATTTTTTTAAACTGCTGATATTTTTTCTCATATCTTGCCGCAATCTCTTTATCAGGCTCTATTGTTTCTTTGATTTTTACAATATGCGAAGCTGCTTCTTCTACATTTTTATAAGCACCTGTTCCCACTGCCGCAAGCATTGCAGCACCGAGTGCCGGACCTTCCTCTGTGACAGGAACTGATACCTTAATATTAAGAATATTAGCTATCATCTTACGCCAGAGCGGACTCTTTGCTCCACCACCGCAGATTTTTGTCTCTGTCACATTTATTCCGAGACTTTTAGCGACTTCAAACGAATCACGTATTGCAAATGCACACCCTCAAGAACTGCCTGTGTCATATCAGTTCTGTCCGTATCCATTGTCATTCCTGTAAATGTTGCTCTTGCCGCCGGATTATTGTGTGGTGAACGCTCTCCCATAAGATATGGCAGGAAAAATACCCTGTTATTTCCAAGCATATCATCTGTAACGGGTTTCTGCTCTTCTGAATACTCTTTTGTTTTTATAATTTCATCCATCCACCATTTATTACATGAAGCTGCACTGAGCATGCAGCCCATAAGATGAAAATGTCCGTCTGCATGGTCAAATGAATGAAGTGCATTATTATCATCAACGCCGAATTTATCACTTGAAATAAATATTGTGCCACTTGTTCCGAGTGAAATATTACATTTGCCGTCGCCTACTGTTCCGGTTCCGACTGCTGCCGCCGCATTGTCTCCTGCACCTGCTATCACTTTGACATTTTCTGTAAGTCCCATGCACTGTGCAGCTTCTTTTGTAAGATTTCCTACACATTCATAGCTCTCGAATACTTTCGCCATGCAGTTTTCATCTATACCACATATATCAAGCATTTCCTTGGACCAGCATCTGTTTTTTACGTCAAAGAGCAACATTCCTGAAGCATCTGAAACATCTGTGCAATGCACACCTGTCATCTTATATGCAAGATAATCTTTTGGAAGCATTATTTTGCTTATTTTTTTGAAATTTTCAGGCTCGTTTTCCCTAAGCCACAAAATCTTTGTGCTGTAAATCCTGCAAATGCGATATTTGCTGTATATTCTGCTATTTTATCTTTACCTATAGTATTGTTAAGATAATCACATTCTTTTGTTGTTCTGCCATCATTCCAGAGTATCGCCGGTCTTATTACTTCATTGTCCTTATCAAGAATTACAAGTCCATGATCTGTCCACCGAAGCTGATGCCTGCAACCTGTGCCGCATCAACTCCGTCTGTAAGCTCTTTTATTCCCTCAACCGCATTTTCATACCAGTCTGACGGATTCTGTTCTGACCAGCCCGGCTTAGGAAAATAAAGCGGATATTCTCTTGAAACTGTCTTAACTACATTACCTTCTTTGTCCATTAAAATCAATTTAACGGCAGATGTTCCCAAATCAACACCTATATAATACATATGCGTCTCCCATCTATAATCAAGAATTAATTTGCAAATGGATTTTCACTCTTGTAAAGCATTCCCGCCGGCTGGTTAAAGCCTATTTCTTCTACTCCGAGATACTTAAATACTTCATAAAGCTGCTTTCCGAAATGACCGAATGCAACAGCACCATGATGTGGGAAATTCTTTTCGATAAGCCAGTGTCTGTAGAATCTGCCCATCTGTGGAATTGCAAATATACCGATTGCTCCGAATGAACGTGTCGCAACAGGAAGTACCTCACCCTGTGCCACATATGCTGTAAGCTTGGCATCTGATGTGCTCTGAAGTCTGAAAATGTGATATCACCAGGAATAATATCTCCCTCAAGTGTACCATTAGTAACTTCTTCAGGAAGTGAACGTGCCATAATCATCTGATTTCTCATCTCACAGAATGAAAGTTTGCATGCTGCTGTATTTCCGCAGTGGAATCCCATAAATGTATCTTTGATTGTATATGGGAACTTACCCTTAATATCCTGCTCATAAATATCTGAAGGAACTGTATTATTAATATCAAGAAGTGTAACTATGTCATCACTTACAACTGCACCGATAAATTCACTCAACGCTCCGTAAATATCAACTTCACATGATACAGGAATTCCCATGGCTGTAAGTCTTGAATTTACATAACATGGAACGAAACCAAACTGTGTCTGGAATGCAGGCCAGCATTTTCCTGCGATTGCAACAAACTTTCTTGAGCCTTTGTGCTGTTCTACCCAGTCGAGGAGTGTGAGCTCATACTGTGCAAGCTTAGGTAAAATTTCAGGCTTCTTATTGCCGTTTCCAAGTTCTTTTTCCATACTCTTTACGACTTCAGGAATTCTTTCATCTCCCGCATGCTTATTAAATGCTTCAAAAAGGTCAAGTTCTGAATTTTCCTCAATTTCAACTCCGAGATTATAAAGCTGCTTGATAGGAGCGTTACATGCAAGGAAATTAGTAGGACGAGGTCCGAAGCTTATTATTTTGAGATTTGAAAGTGCATAAACTGCCTTTGCAACAGGTATGAATTCATGAATCATATCTGCACAGA
>ERZ860009.707-NODE-707-length-13499-cov-1.792993_pt1 | contig 13499 bp, 14 predicted proteins | sample MGYA00510114_ERZ860009 | MGnify/ENA primary metagenome ERZ860009 (study PRJEB30046, sample SAMN00715177) | human gut metagenome | study: EMG produced TPA metagenomics assembly of the A metagenome-wide association study of gut microbiota in type 2... | reverse complement strand
TGTAGCTTTTCGGAGGGGGGGGCGATAAGCCACCCTTCCACACCACCGGGCATACGGGTCCGTACACGGCGGTTCCTCTAATTGCTACCTTCCTATTTGTCATTGAGTACGCCTTTAATTAACCATCGATATCTCCTGAACTTTGAAGACCTTCCTTTCGTTATCGCCGCGGACCACTGTAGGGGTTACTCTGATCTGAAAACGCTCCTTGAGCTCCGGTGTCAAGAGATAAATAGGCTCTCGCCAACTTTCATTCATCGACTTGATCTGCTCGAAAGCACCTGAAGATTTAAATTCCGTCACTAACAAAAGAACATTGCGGTTTTGAGACTGTTCTTCTTTAACAAGTTTGGCCACAGCCTCAACTTCTTTAGGCATTGATGCATTGAAAACAATGACTGTTTTTGTAAACGGCATCCGATCAAAAGGATTGAATTTTTGCCCTGCCTTGAATACAACCGAACCGTCTGCTCCGTAATATCACGATTCAGCACTATGCTCGGATCAACGATCCGTTCTGTCGATTCCTGAGCCAAAGGCAGACTTACGTAATGATCCTGCTGACGATCCCAGAAACGATTTAATGCCTCTTCCTTTTTTCTTTCCCAGTCGATTCTGGCAACCCTCTCTTTAGCAATTTCCTGAATGTCTCGTTCCGAAATTTCAAAAACTTCGCCTTGAGTTTTTTGATTAAATTCGGCTCCTTCTTTAGCTTTTCCAATAGCCCATTCACGAGAGGTCACACCGGAAACGATAAGCGCAGGACGCCTTATTAAAGCCTTTTTAGCGACAACCTCTTGTGCAATTTGATCCGTTGCAGTTTTAGATTGATCTTCTGCCAACCCTAAGGCAGTACCAAGATTCTTGAGCGTTTTGAAAATCTTTTGCTCGTCTGCGCTTTGTTTTTCTACCAGAGCGCCGTCAACTCGCTCAAGCAACATTGTCGGAGCCATTGTTACGTCATAGCGCCAGAACAGTTCTGGATCCAGAAGAATGTTCGGCTGAGGATTCATTCCACGAATCAGATCCAGAAGCCACTTTAATCCGTCGTTAATAGTGCCTTTACCGTTAAAACCCTTCAAAACAAAGCGTACTGTATTGTCACCCGCATAGGCGTCAATAAGGGCCTTAACCTTCTCCCTTCCCATTGACTCTGAAATGAAGAAAGTTGTCAGCCACTTCGTTTCTGTTTCAGGATTAGCTGCCGATTGCTCTTTTGATCCCAGAGCAAGAGACTGCTTATTTTCCAAATCTTTAAAAAGAGTTTGAGATTCCTTTACAGCAGAACCGGCTTTTTGCATAGTTTCCGTGTCGCTAAGAATCTCGTCTTTTCTTGAGTCCAGCTCTTTTCCTAACTCTTCTAAGGCGTTAGCCTCCTCAGTCTTAGGCTTGCGCTTTGATTCCAGTTTTTTCGCTTGTTCCTTAAAAATAGCCAGATCTTCCGGAGAAAATTTGCCCCGGTTTTCCTGAATCGACGATTCCCCGGTTGCTGCATGGGCTGAATTTAAGATACTGCCGAAAAAGAAAAGCAAAACAGAACGGTACGCCTTAGGTTTATCGTTTCTTCCGAAAAGAACAACGGGTGAGTCAGATTCAGTTGCCAAAGATGCCAAGCGACTGCTTTTTCTCCAATCACTCTGGCTTGTATTCTTCCCGGGTTCGGGATCCTCAACAGTTAAAGGCTTTCCTGCGGATTTATCTTTGCTTTCGTAAATTACGCCGGGATCCCAAATCTCTCCGCGTTTGATCTCTTTGGTCTCGGTTTTCCGGAATACTTCTTTGACCTTTAAGGTCGCGTCTTCGTCCTTTGAGACTAATTCTTCCGGGGATACGTAAAGTTTATTTTCGGGATTAACGTTAGAACTGGCTGTTGCGTCAGTAACGGGACGTGAGGTACCTGTTCTTGAGTTTCCATCGCTTCTTGAGTCTTTAACCTGCTTCTCCGGGGCAGATGACTTGTCGTTTTCCTCAAAGGTTCCGTCACTGTAAGGGGTAGCGTATTTCTTCTCTCTGAGCTTGGCTTTTTTCGCTTCACGTTCTGCAATCAGGGCTTCGCGTTTTTGTCTGGCGGCTTCCCTTGCTGCGATCTGCTTTTGACGCTTGAGCAGACGTTCCTGTTCTCTCTGATTTTTGCGTTCAAGTTCTGCCTCAGCTCTTCTTTGAGCCATTATTTTCTGCTTACTTTTTTTCTTTTTTACTACTTTCTTTTTGACTCCGAATATCTCTCCGACTGTCGTAAGTTCATAATCTTCGACCGCCTGGGAGGAATTTAGATTTTCTACTTGAGCCAGAATCCTACGACCGTTTTCTCCTAGAAGGACAGGAGACCCGCCGTTCCTCATATCAACTTTGACCGCTTTTCCCTGAACAGCAGGTGTTCGGATTAGCTTTGAATAAAGCTCTCCCTGCTTATAAGGATCCGGTTCAAAAACGGCTGAAGCCCGGGCCATTGCTTCGTTGCGGCTGATTTTGCGTGAACTAACTGCACCTGCCTCAGGTTTAACGCAGTTTTTAGCAGCCCACGCCCTTACACGAGCATTGGCAGCTTCGCGCTTAATCTGCATTTGCTTGAGGCGATAGGCTGAGTAGTCTTGATCATTTTCTCCGGAAGGCATCGGAGGCAAAAAGTCTGTCGGCTCCAACCCTGCAGCTTCGGCTTTTGAACGGATTTCATGCACAAAGCCGCGCACCAGAGCTTCTTTCGCAGGGTCCATTTTTAAGGCTTCAATACGCGCAGAGTCCTCTTCCGTAACCTTCAAACCTTCGGCGTTTGCATAGGCCGTTGAAGCAGCGAGAAGTGCCAGCATCATTACAGGAGGTGAAATTTGAAAAAACAATCGCATAACGTTCACACTATTTTTAGAAAACTCCGCCGATCACTTTTCCTCTGAGCTGTGTAACTTTCACCGGGCCCCAATAGCGAGAGTCGTAAGAGGTTTCCGTATCACCCAGAAAGTAGAGTTCCCCTTTTTTCAAACTTGCCTGCGGCTGAAGTATTCAGGCTCTTTTCCTAATTTCGCAGCTAACGGGAGAGAATCTCTAACAACTGTTCCGTTCACAAGAAACTTTCCGTCTTTGGTAATTTCAATCGTGTCTCCCTCTGCTGCCGCCAGTCTCTTGGCCCACGTAAATTCACGCGGTTCTTTATCGTTCTGAGCCAAAGGTCTTAATCGAATCACAAACGAATAAGCCTCACCTTTTACAGGCTTTGCTTCAACTCTCTTAAGATCAATGAAGTACACGTGATGTCCCAGGCACGGGACCTTCTGATCGTCTATACCTATTCTGAAACGGGCTGTTAGAAATGTGAAAAGAGACGAAAGAAGGGCTAAGAGGATCAGCGCCTTTACTCCAAAACTCACATAGCCCTCTTTCATCTTTTTCGTTGAAAAAGTTCTCAAACATTCGGTTCAACAGCATCTTCAAGGGCCGGATACTTTTCCCCTTCAAGGCGAAATGATTCCCAACTGCCCCAACTAATAGGAAAGTATTGTCGCGACATCATCGGGAAAAATGTGTTTCCGAACGTTTGAAGTCTGGTAATACGATTTTCGGCTGACGCTTTGTGTTTTGGTGTCCAAATCCCACCCAAATTTCGGCAAAGAAATTCTTTTTCTAGTTCGTCAGGAGTAATCCTTATCAGGCTTGGGAGGACAAGGGGCTTACCCTCGAAGACAGCAGGTCGTCCTCCTCCTTTTCCCATACCCGAAAAGCCTTCCCAAAGCATAAAGTCATCGGTAAATAGATTTCCATACTCCTTCGGGATAGCTTCTTTCGGAGAAATCGTGTAATCAACGATCACCTTACTTCTTTCGATCCGGTCCGGAGAACGTTCAAACTCCCATAAAGAAGCTACCGAATAATTTAAAACGGGTTTACCTTCTTTTCTTATCAATATTCCTTTTGCTTTTCTATTACGAGGCAGTTTCAGGCTACCCATGACATAGATTTTGTTAGGAAACGGTTTAAATGTAGCAAGATCTTTAGTTTCAAGTTTTATCCCCAACTCCTTTGATTCAACAGCTAACAACCGATATTTGTTAAAGAAGCGCTCAAGGTCGTTTACCAATGGAGTGATGTGATAGTAATTAACGTTTTCAGGCATATTTTTTCCAAGTGAGTAATTAAGAATTACGAGCCTTACGCTCTTCCAGAACTTTATGAATGGCTTCTGTATTCGAGTAACCCTCATCAATCCAACGTTGGATTGCCGACAGCTCATCAGGAGAAGTGGAGTACAGAAGTTTTGAATAATCGTCCACAATGAGACGGTAAATTCCATAGCCTCTTTCGCTCTTGACGAAAATCTCGGAGAAGACACCGGCTTCTGTATGAACAGACTTCAAAAGATTTACGTAAGCAGGAGAAAGTTCGAGCTGGCCTTTCTTTGTCACCGACTCAATGGCTTCCGGTTTCTGACCAAGAAGGCACATCGTGGCTGAGTTTTCTGCAATCGCTCTTCCAACCGGGTTTTCATAGAGGTCACTGACGGACTGGGTGGCAATCAGAACGGCACCGTTGTATTTACGGAACTTACGATAAGCAGCTTCCATGAAGCTCGCCACCTCGCCTTCTTTCAAAAGGTCCCAAGCTTCATCCACAACAACGATCTTCTTGCGGGAACGGTCCCCCAAATAAACGTCGTGCTGAATTTGCAGGATTAACTGAAGAAGAATGACTTGACGAAGGTGCTTCTTCCCCTGAAGCTCGTCCAATTCCAACACTGTGAACTTGTTCTTGAAGCTGACGTTATTTCCCTTCTTAAAGTAGCGGCCATAGCCTCCTTCACTCGTGAAAGGATAAAGCTGAGTCCCGATGTCTTTTAATCTTCCGTCTTCAAAATTCAATAGTCTGGAAGCCACATCATCAATAGTTGCCTCCTTACCTTTCTCTTTCCAGAGATCGTGAAGAGCTTTCTTTAGCCCCGTGGTCTGAATGTCAGAGATGTTTCCGCTTTGGCTCGCCATGTTCAGCAGCAAAGAAACCAACGTATCCTCTTCATCTTCATAATCCTCGATCAACTCAAATGGATTCATTCGGATGTCAGTCTCTTCGTCAAACTGTAAAAAGTCTCCCTCAAAGTCTGCGCAAAGCTTTTTATAAGACTTACCCGCGTCAATGACCCAAATTTGTGCGCCTTCAGATAGGTACGAAACAATCAACTCGTTAATAAAGAAAGATTTACCCGAGCCTGACTGAGCCGCAACCACGCAGTTCTTGTTCGATCCTGTATCGTGCAGAGAGAAACTCATAATTTGACCGTTTCTCGAACTCATCAGAAGATGCCCGGTGCCTGTACCCTTCCATTCTCCGAAAATCGGAAGTAATACTGCTGCCTGATCGGTAGTAACGGTCTTTGTCCTGAACAGGAACCTGGACATTCCGTTGTTTGCGTTCATCGGCAAACATTGGGTAAAAACGGGCAGCTGGACGTACTTATCCAACATCAATGTGAACCACTTTTCTCGCCAGGATCCCATCAAAGCTCTGGCATTTGATTCACACTCAACCTTGGTTTTGCCGAATACCAAAACGGAACCTGAGATCTTCATGGCCTTTGCGCCGTCTCGCATACTGGCGTCCAAAATGTCGAAACTTTGTTTCTTGTCCAATAGTTCAGGAGAATATTTAGCAATCGGTCCGAACGCCTGATTCACCGTAAATTGACGCTTTGTTCGAACCGAAGTTTTTAGTGCGTCTCGATCCGGAAAATAACAATTGATGCAGACCGCATAAGGAAACATCAGAGAATCTGTCGAGCCGTCAATATTCCCTGTGTATTTCGCCGCTTCTCCGAAGTAATACATCTCAGGAAATTGCTTTGCGGAACAGACGCGACAATAAGCGTAGTCACCGAGTTTCAAATCCTCTGACGTAACTTCCAAGTTAGTATCCCAATCAAACACTTGTTTGGACAGCGGAGTGCTCGGTTCCCATAAACCGACGAAATTGTTAGTCCATGCAGCATTCCGACTCCAATTGATCATCGGGGAAATGAATCTCAGGTAACGGTTCGCATCTACTTCAACCGGACATAGGCAGATCGTTGTAAGGGATGATTTCACAGCCACGCTGATATTTTTCGCACGCTCTATGTCTTCAGAAGTCGGTAACTCGTTTTTGATGGGAATAATCACACTCACCATCAATTTCAAATCAACAATGATCCCGTTGCGGTAAAAGGCTCCGTTCGAAAGAGTTGTTTCGATCATCTCTCTCGTATGCGTCCGAAGAAAGTTTTCCCGGCTTTTAACACTGTCTCGCAAAATCGGATCCTGAATTACTGTGGGCCTCAGCTCGCGGTAATCCTTAAGTTCCATTTCAATGTCCGGTGACCGAAACAGGCAAAACTGCATGATCGTGTCGTGCGGAAACTCCATTTGCAGAAGTTCTTTGATTCGCTCCTGCAAGCCGTCGCTTGTGCCGTTTAACGGCAAACACTGAAATGCAAAGGCAAGCGCCTTGTCTTCCAAGATAAAGAGATTGTTTTCTTCATCGAAAGCCAAAGGACGCATAAAAGAGGATGTGCGTTCATCAGACGGTATCCCGATCTTAGATTCGTCATCATCCTTCGATTTAAAGAAGTCAAAGAGGCCCACGAAACTTCCCTCCTTTATTTTTTGATTTCAGACGTTTCGGATTGAGGAATTGAAGATCCTGTCTGCTTTGTGAGCTTTGCAGCCGCTTCTTTAATTGCCTGACGATAGATTTGAGCCTGACGCTCATTTTCTTTTTCGCCTAACTCCAACCAAGCCTTTAAGTCTCTCGGTTTCCCGGTTGTAAATCTTCCGTCCGGGGCAACAATAAAAGGAACACTTTTGACGCCGACTGCCTCTGAAATTACAAGCCTCTTGTCCAAACCAGAAGTGTTGCAGTTGGGAACTTGTTCCAGAGACAATGTTTTATCGTGCATCATGGCATCCAATAAAACTTCGGGCTTGGTTTCCTTAGCACAATAAAGCTTTTTGGTTTTGATGAAAGAATCATTTCCAAGAGCAGGAACCGCTACAACTTTGAACTTGTATTCCTTAGTAAGAGCCTGGTCATTTAAGGTCTCTTCAACCAGACGGTGACACCACATACAGTTCGGATCCGCAAAGATCACTACTTCTTTGGTGCCGTTTCCGAATTCAATGGCTTTAATCTCGTCGAAATTGACTCCAAGTGTCTTAAAGTCAATGTGATTGAAGGCATAGCGCATATCATTGACGGTGCGCAGCTGCTTTTTGTTCCAGATATCAAATGCCACACCCCCCAAAACAAATCGTCCGGACGAACTGATAAACAAAATTCCGCCGCCTTGATTTTCGACGGCGTGGAAAGGACCGTTTCGAACTTCCACCATGTCTTTGACATTCCCCAAATCCTTGAGAATCTCCATTCCCAGAGTCGGAGACGGCGTTGTTTGAGAGAAGGCCAGAGAAGAAAAACCAAATACGAGGATTGCTGCAAGAAGTTTGATTTTTGAGGTATTCATGTTCTAATAGCAGAGGTTAAGTATCTTCTCTTTTTATAAATCCCTCCCCTGCTTTCCTCTGCGCGCATCTCGCTTAATTTTGTGACTTTTACTGACTATAAAAAATCTTTTTTTCTTGAAAGTTGTTGATCAACAATTTTATAGGTGTTGCGCCTTAGCTAGAATGTGGTATTTCAAGTGCTTTCAGAAACTCATCCCAATTTATGCTTCTTCTCAAAAAATTGTTCTTTCCAAAATAAAAGAGGTCCGTCTTCCCATGCTAGGAATCGGGACCCAACCCCCAACTATTTTTTGGCTACTGAGCCTTCACTTTATCTTTAAAAATCTTCCCAGGTACGAACTTAGGAAGATCCGTAGCCGGAAGCTGGATAGCCTGACCGTTTGACGGGTTTCTTCCTGTACGGGCATTACGGTGAGCCTTCGAGAACGCGCCGAAACCAACTACTGAAACATTCTCACCTTTGGCTACTGTGTCCATCACAGTCTCGAGATATGCGTTAATGACCTTTTCGGTGAGCAATTTGGTTGCGCCTGTTTTTTCTGCCAATACTTCGATAAGTTCGGTTTTATTCATGTATCTCTCCTTTTGAATCAATCTTCGAGATTGATGAGTTCTGCCTTCGGGAAAACGTCGCCGTTTTCTCGAGCAACTACGAACTCTATGCCAATCTGTCCGGACGCATGATGTCCACCATCGCTTCCCAAGTCGACTGCATCGACCCGTACAGCATCGATGAATGCTTTGCCAATATGAGCGGGTACGAAGGATTAGGCACCGACCTGACTCAACTCGGCTTTCGGATCAAGGATAAAGTGTTTAAGGATGTCGGCATTCCCACCTGCGTCGGCATCGCGCCGACAAAAACCTTAGCCAAGTACTGCAACCATCTGGCAAAACACTACGCCGGACTTAAAGGTGTGTGCAATTGGCTCGACTTAACACCTCAAAGACAGGCAAAAGCGCTTGCTTGCGAGCCAGTTTCTGAAATTTGGGGTGTAGGGAGACGTTATACGGAACACCTAGAAAAGATGGGTATTCGGACGGCCTTAGATTTAGCCTGTGCAGATGCAGAGGCCATCCGAGATCGGTTTGGCATTACGCTTTCCATGACGGTAAGAGAACTTCAGGGAACCTCCTGTATCCCGCTTGAGCTTGTGAAACCAAAAAGACAGCAAATCATGAGAAGCCGCAGCTTCAGTCATTTAGTCTGCGACAAAGACGACTTGCTGGGCGCCATCACGTTCCATGCTCAGGAATGCGGAAGAACCTTGCGTCGCGAAGGTACGGTAGCGCACACCGTCGGTATTGTTTTGAACACGAATCCTTTCCGTCTGCAAGACGTCCAGCAGCACGCCTATCCGTGCGTTGGTCTTCCTTATCCTATTTCGGATACCAATACGATTATTCATTACGCCCGACGGTTACTTAATCAGACCTATCGCAAAGGGTGCTTGTACAAACGTGCCGGGGTATATGTTGGCGAAGTTATTTCAAAAGACGCCGTCACGAAGGATCTTTTTGAAGAGACGGAAACCGAACAACAGCAGATTATCTGTGAACTGATGGATTCCATCAACACGCGCTACGGTAAAAATACGCTCTGCTTTGCGGCTTCTAAATTAGGAAAAGACACTTGGGAAATGTCTCGTGCGCGGCTCAGCCCCGGATACACCACCTGCTGGAAAGACCTGCCCCGCGTCGGGCCGCTCTTGGAAGAAACCGTTCCGTTCTGATTGTGCATAAACTACTTTTCCTTAAAAACATTTAGCATACTAACGCTATTTTTATAATTTTTCTTCCCAAAAATTCCTTTAAGAAAGCTTGAGCTCCTACAAAGGTATTCAAAGACAAGTTTTTTCTCCAATCCTCGAACGTTTCCACCAGCACCGTTGAGGGACGGTGTTGATCGAAACGTTTGAGTTTCTTTTTTCCTTGGAGAAAACATATGAACAAAATCTTTAAAAAGATTTGGAACCGAGCGAGGGGATGCTTCGTAGCTGTTTCCGAAGCAATGACGAGCGCGAGCCAGAATGCTGGAAAAGCAATGCTTATTTCTGTGGCTTTGGCCCCGTTTTTCGTATCAAACAACGTCAACGCTCTTGAAGTATTAAGCGGAGATGTTGGGACGAATCAAATCAGAAGTCAAAATAAATACGGTGCAGTCTATGACAATGTGACCGTCAATGGAAATCTTTACCATTCGGCATCCCAAGGCCCTCAATATTTGTATATCGGCTGTACCAATCGCAGTCACGAAACTTTCCCTGACATTACCCTTACCGTTAATGGCAATTTAACCGTGGCAAACGACGGTTGGATGGCTCTTGGACATAACAATCAAGGCTCGACTCCTGCAAAAGGAACTTTGATTGTTAACGGAAACATGAATGTTGACGGAACTGTTAACGTCGGAGATCGCTCGACTTACCATAATTCGTCTAGCGAGGCTCATGTCACTGTTACCGACACTCTTACTGTTGGTTCCGGGGGAATCTTCCAGAACAATTCCGACAATATCTACGGTCCCATCAACCTAAATTCTGAAATGAATATCGCCAATATTCGCAACAGCGGTATCTTCAGAATGCTCGGCGGCCAGTCTGTTATCGGCAACTTCGGTAATCTTTATCAAGAAGCCGGAGTCTTCCAACAAACCTCCAATAATAATTACTACTTCTCGGGCCTCGTCCGCTTAGACGGAGGAAGCCTTAGTACAGTTGATTCCATCGTCATTGGTCAAAGAAGCGGGAAGTTTTCCATTGGGAACTCCTTAATCTTGGCCGGAGGCGCCTTGGCAAACAACGCGCTTATTACTCAGAAAGCCGGCAACTTGTCCGTTGAAACAGGCAGCTACAGCATAGAAACAATTGATAAAGAGAACGGAACCTTAAATAATGCGGGAACGTTGTCTATTACAAACTTTAATCAGACGGACGGTTCAACTACAAACTCAGGCAACCTAAGCCTAGGTAAGGCTGACCTAGGCGGCTCGTTGAACAACACGGGCACTTTAACCCTGACAAGCGAAGTCACCAGCCGTGGCAATCTTTCAAGCAGCGGAACTCTGAATAACCGAGGTCGCTGGACGGAAACCAACCGATTCACAGTTGTCGGTGCCCTAAACAACACAGGCACCATTGATTTCCGGGACGGATTCGAATTCGGTGACGGTCGCTTAACCTCTTCGGGGATAGTTCAGACAAACAGAGCTTCGGACGTATTCGACTCTTTGGGTACAACAGGCCAACAGGACTTGCACTATGTGTCCCTTAGTTCTTCCGTTCCGCAAGAAGTTAAAACAAAGTTCTTCCAGAAATATCTGCCCGGAGCCGTTGCCAAGACCTTAGCCAATCACGCCTCCTTTACAGGCGGAAAAGTCATCATTCCCGGCGTAAGTCTCACTCAGACGCAAGCCGATGATTTGACTAAGGCATTCAAAGACAAGTTTCTTAGCTTCTTTAGTCAAAACGAAACCGCACAACTCTGTCGCTCTTAAGAGAGTTCTGAGCCGTGCGGTTGAGTCTATTTGAGTTTTTAAATGACGATCAAACCAAACGAATTTCCACTTTTTTTCCAAGTGCAATGGCGTACCTTTTAAGCATTCCAAGCGAAGGAGGTGTGCCGTTCGAAAGACCAGCTTCTAAGCGACAAACAACGGAACGGGTAGTATTCATTCTTTGCGCTACCTCAGTTTGTGAAAGTTTTTGCTGCATTCTTAATTCGATAGCCTTTTGTAAGGCTTTGAATTCCTCTTCAGACTCTTCATATGCCTTGGCAAATTCAGGGTCTTTCATTTGTTCGTTAAAGAATTCTTCGTGTGTCATCGAAGCGTATTTAACCATCTTGATTAACCTCCGCCATTCGTTTAAGTGCCAGATCCAAATCTTGTTTGGGAGTCTTTGCCGATTTCTTGATAAAGGCGTGAAGAACGATAACCTTCTTGCCTTTTACCGTACAGAAAAACGCTCTGCCAATTCCTTCCGCTCCCTTTGCCCGAACTTCAAAAAGACCTTTTCCCATTGCTCGTGTATGAGGCATTCCAAGGTTTGGGCCTCTAATTTCGATCAAAGATGCTATTCGAAAGTAGTTGACACGAACTTTGATCGGCCAATTCCGAATTTCATTCAAGGCATCTTCCAAGTAAACGATTTCGTACATAACAAAATTTGTTAGCAGCTTTGCTAACAATTATAAATCAAAAAAGTAAATAGTTAAATCGGCTCTCTAAGATAAGATTTTTTGAAGAAAATGCTCAACACCAACCCAAATACTTCTCAAAAAAAGAATCCCGCACTTGCCTACCTTTTCAGGCTCGGTTCTTCCCGTTCGGTGATCACGATTTCCAACTGTCTGAAGCATATAGCCGTTATTCTCGGAGCTTCTGATATTGAAACCGCTGATTGGGCGAAACTAAAACGCAATCATTGGACGGAAATCAAAAGGACACTGACAGAAAAAGGCTGCAGCGGTGCAACACAAAATCTTTACCTGACTGCTTTCAAAACAGTGGCGAAAGAGGCTTGGACGCTGGATCTCATTCCTCAATCGTCTTACCTGAAAATTCAAGCATTAAAAGGCGTCAAATACGAAAGGCTGCCAAAAGGTCGAAGTCTCACCGGAAAAGAAGCCGGAGGTCTATTGGCTGCTTGCGACGACGGGACGAATCAGGGCAAAAGGGACAAAGCAATGTTCGCTCTAATGCTCGGATGTGGTTTGAGGAGAGCTGAAGTTGTGCAGTTGGAGATGAAAGATTGGGACTGCTGCAACCGATCTTTTTGCTTTATCGGAAAAGGCAATAAAGAACGCCGCGTCTTCGTTCCGAAGAAATCGACCCGATCATTGACGAATGGCTGATGGCGCGAGGCTTGGAAGACGGAATATTTTTCCCCCGAATCTGCCCGGGAGCAGATAAAAGCAAACTCCTCTTCAGAACAATGCAGCCTTCGTCCATTTACAGAATTCTCCAAAAACGGGCGCGTTTAGCTGAATTAGGAAAGGTTCGCCCGCATGACTTGCGCAGAACTTTTGCAACAAGAATGCTTGAACAGGGATGCGATCTTTTCATCCTGCAGCGCGCAATGGGCCATACATCGGTGGCTACAACCTCGAGATATGACTATCGCGGGGAGACCAGCCGAGAAGAGGTTTGCAAACACCTGGATGTGTTTCTTCAGCTCTGAGGAGAATCAGAAACCGAGGTGCAAATATATAAAGGTTTGTTTTTAGCAGTGCTACAATGTAGGCATTCTTTAAAAGGAATTCTTATGAGTACCGCCGATTCTTTTATCCGTGTTCGACTTGACAGAGAATTGAAAACTGAAGCCAGCGAAATTCTTTCTGCCATGGGTCTTTCCATTTCCGACTTAGTACGGATGACTTTGACCAAGCTCGTTAATGAACGGGACATCCCTTTCAGTACATACGTACCAAATAAAGAGACATTGAAGGCAATGAAGGAAAAGCCAGAAAATATGCAGTCCTATTCATCTTTTTCAGAACTTCTCAACGAAGTGGACAAGGAAATAGCTGAAGAATGCTCGTCAAAATAACATCCTCCTTTAAAAAGGACTTGAAGCGAGCTAGGAGGTCCGGAAAAAATATGGATATTCTTAATGCGGCTCTGAGGCAAATACAAGCTCAATGCCTCGATTCCAAGTGGAATGACCATCCTTTGGTGGGAAATTGGGTGCCTCATCGTGAACTTCATTTGTCCTCCGATTGGCTCTTAATTTATAGGGTTGAAGGAGACACGCTGATCTTATCAAGACTCGGGTCGCACAGCGAACTCTTCAACAAGATAAAGCGATAGCTCGGCTTTCCGGCGATCTCGAGACCTAAGCCTCATCGGTCAGCGCCCAATTAGGGCGTTCACCGGTGAATCCTACATTCATCGAAGGAATGCGGACTCCTTCCGGAGTCCGCATTTGCTTGTGTGCGCCCAGCATGGCGCACTTCTATAGGGTGCGAATCCTGAACCCGCCCGATGAGGGGAAGGGTTAGCGACTCGGCAATGGCGTAGTG